>Ga0182742_1000295_pt1 | contig 86900 bp, 80 predicted proteins | sample eDN5th37CBELigMG_FD_128880 | JGI IMG/M metagenome (GOLD analysis project Ga0182742, IMG submission 128880) | Enriched Miracle-Growth compost microbial communities from Emeryville, California, USA - eDNA 5th pass 37_C BE-Lig MG (version 2)... ...
CGGCCAGGTGCTCGGCGAGGCGGATCCTGCGAGGGCGCAGGCGCTGGGGCTAAGCGTCGTCTACCAGCACACCTCGGTTCTCGACGACCTGACCGTCGCCGAGAACCTCCTTTACTGCGTGCCGGCGGAGCGCCGGGCAGCCGCCGCTTCGACGGCGGAATGGATCGACCGACAGTTGGCCGCAGTCGGCGCGACCTTCGACAAGCGGCTGCGCGTTTCCGATCTCAGCATCGCCGAGCGGCAACTGGTGGAAATCGCCCGTGCGCTCGCGCTCCAGCCCAAGGTCCTTGTGCTGGACGAGCCGACCGAAGCGCTGACGGCCGCGGAAACCGAGCGCTTGTTCGAGCAGATTGCCCGCATCAAGGCGCAAGGTACGGCGATCGTCTACATTTCCCATCGTCTCCCCGAAGTGCGTCGTGTCGCCGACCGCATCACAATCCTGCGCGACGGTCGAATGCGCGGCACCTTCCCCGCCGCCGGTATCTCGGAAGAAGAGATCCTGGCTCTAATCATAGGCCGCACCGTCGGGCGCGCCTTTCCGGACAAGGCGACACAGCGCGATGCCGACCGGCCGGTGCTCGTCGCCCGGGGCCTGAAGGGCGGCAAGCTGCAGGGCGTCGACCTTGAGGTTCGACCGGGTGAGGTCGTCGGCCTCGCCGGCGTCGAGGGGAACGGCCAGCGCGATTTCATCCGCGCCCTTGCCGGTCTGACCCAGGTCAGCGGAGAACTTTCTGTCAACGGCCACTCCGTTCCTCTTTCCGATCCCGTCGCCGCACAGGCCGGCGGCGTCGTCTATCTGCCGGGCGACCGGCATACCGAGGGTGCGTTCCTGTCACTGTCCGTGCGTGAGAATGCCTCGGCGCTGGTCCTCGACCGGCTTGCCAAGATGGGCCTCGTCTCGCGCAATGCCGAGACGTCGATGGTGGGTGGTTTCATCCGCTCGCTGGCGGTCAAGACGCCATCGCAGGAAACCGCCATCTCAACCCTCTCGGGAGGCAACCAGCAGAAGGTACTCTTTGCCCGGTCGATGGCGGCGGAACCGGCGGTCTTCCTTGCCGACGAACCGACGCGCGGCGTCGACGCCGGTGCGCGCATGGAACTCTACAAGGTGGTGCGCGAGATCGCCGCCAAGGGAGCGGCGGTCGTGGTCCTGTCGTCGGACGCGATCGAGTTGCAGGGTCTTTGCGACCGCGTCCTGGTGTTCTCACGAGGCAAGGTGGTGCGTGAGCTCGTGGGCAGCGACCTTTCCGAGGAGAACATTACCGGTGCGGCGATCGGTGCCGCCGGCCATCGCGAAACCGATGTTGTACAAGCCGGCTACAACGGGCTGAAGCGGTTCCTGTCCGGTGACTATGCGCCGACGCTGATCCTGCTGGTGCTGATCGTCCTGCTTGGCATTTATACCACCACGGTCAATGATCGCTTCCTCAGCGTGCGAAGTATCAACGGTACGCTGTTCCTAGCGAGCGCGCTCGCCTTCATCTCGCTGGGGCAGTTGATCGTAATGCTGACGGGAGGCATCGACCTTTCCGTCGGCCCTCTCACCGGGCTCACCGTGGTCATCCTGTCCTTCTTCGCAAGTGACCTCAGCTCGCCGCCGGAGTTCATCCTCGGATTGGCGCTGGCGATCTGCGCCGCTGCGGTGATCGGACTCATAAATGGTGTGCTTATACGAATCGTAGGTCTCTCGCCGCTCATCACCACTCTGGCAATGTTCATCGCGCTCCAGGGCGTGTCGCTGATCCTGCGCTCGGTGCCGGACGGCTACTTCCGACGGGAGATCATCCAGACGCTGACGATGAAGATTGGGCCGCTGCCGCTGGCGTTCCTCGCCGCTGCCGCAACCGCCGTCCTGCTGGAATGGGCCTTGCGCAAGACCCGCTACGGCATGGAAATCCGCGCCATAGGCTCCAGCGAAGTTGCGGCCCATCGTGTGGGTGCCCGCGTCAACCGCAGCATCATCCTCGCCTACGTGTCCTGCTCGGTGCTGACGGCGATCGGGGGTGTTCTCTTGGCCGCTCAGGTCGGCGTCGGCGACCCGACCATCGGACAGAACTATACGCTGCAAAGCATCTCTGCGGTGGTGCTCGGCGGGGCCAGCATCTTCGGCGGCCGCGGTTCCTTCCTCGGCGCGCTGGCAGGCGTGATCCTCGTCCAGGAAATCACCGCGACCTCCGGCTTCCTGGGGCTCGGAACCGCCTGGCAGTACTGGCTGCCCGGACTGCTGATCCTGGTGGCGACCGCTATGTACTCACGCACCCGTGCCGGTGCGACGGCAGCCGCGCATTGAGGATGGCAGAAGGCATGACACAGACCGTAGGCATGGTGGGCGTCGGCGTCATGGGATTTGCCATGAGCCATAACCTGCTGAAGAATGGCTTCGCGGTGGCGGGATACGATCCCTCGCGAGATTCGATGATCCGATTGGAGCGTGAGGGCGGAACACCTCTCGCCTCGCCGCGTGAGGTGGCGGAGGCGGCACCGATTGTGTTCCTGTCGCTGCCGTCTGCGGCTGCGCTGCATGCCGCGATCGACGGGCCGGACGGGCTGGCGGCGGCTTCCGGGCCCTCGATCCTGATCGAATGCTCTACCCTGCCGCTCGCCGACAAGCGCGCTGCGCAGGAAAGGTTGGCTGCCGGCGGCAAGACCTTGCTCGACTGTCCGCTGAGCGGCACCGGCGCGCAGGCGATGGCCAAGGACCTGGTGGTGTTCGCCAGCGGCGATGAGGACGCCTTCCGCAAAGTGCAACCGGCAATGCAGGGAATGTCGCGCGCCCAGCGCTATCTAGGTGCCTTCGGCAACGGCAGCATCATGAAGTACGTTGCCAACCTGCTGGTGACGATCCACAACGTCGCCGCCGGCGAGGCGATGGTGCTGGGCATGAAGGCCGGACTCGACCCGGCAATGATCTACAATACTCTGGCGGACAGCGCTGGCACGTCCCGGATGTTCCAGGTGCGCGGGCCACTGATGCGGGACAACCGCTACGACCAGGCGACCGCGACGATTCGGACGCACTTGAAAGATCTATCGATCATCGGTGATTTTGCGGCAGGGCTGAACGTCGCGGCCCCGGTCTTTGCGGCGGCGGCGCAACTTTATCATGTCGGCGCGGCTACCGGGCGCGAACTCCAGGACACGGCAAGTGTATGTGCGGTTCTGGAGGAGATGTCAGGTGTCGTTCGCGGCACCCCACCAGAGTCTGAATAGATCCCTGCGGCGTGCACCGAGCGGCCCTGCGCATAGTCAGCGTAGGGCTGCTGGCAACAATGCGCCTTGCAGAGGCCAGTAGTTATGCGTCTGCAGGACGCGCATTGGCGACGTCCAGGGACGATACCAGAACTAGTTTGGGTCTTTGACGACGTTGAAGGGCAGGGCGAGCGCGCCGGCTGAAGCCCTTCGGCAATAGCAAGACAGCCGATGAAGCCGGAGCCATCGCCAAGGTAGCGAGGTGAGGGGAAGGGCTCACGTCATCTGGAGGGCGGTGATGTCGGCTCGGAAGCCCGGCGGTTGTCACCCGCGCCGTAGGAGCTGGCGCGGAACGCTCGTCGGTTCAACTCGTCTGTGCCAAAGACCAGCCGCTTCTCACGCAAGGCCCGAGCGTTCGCCCCCGGGCCTTATCACTTTCCAGGTCGAGCGCATTCGAATCATCCCTGGGGGGTGGCCGTTTGCCAAGATGCGTTGCGCGGCTGCCGGGTCGGACACGGGTTTGACCCGCCAGATGATCGCAATCGAACCGGGGCCCAGATAACGCGGATTCGCGGCCGGGGCCGTCTGGGGCGTCCGCGCACTACTGCTCCGCAATGATCTTCGACTTGGGCTTGGGCTTAGGGGAAGGCTTGCCGTCGGACCTGTTGGCCACGCCCGGTGTCTTCATCTTCGATTCGTCCCCGGATCGCGTGCGCTGATGCGCTTCCGTGCCTGCGACGATCACACCCTTCTGCTTCGGCATACGACATTCCTCCAACTGCGGCGATCAGGGTGAACAGCCGGCGGGCGGTTCGGTTCCGCGTGCGGCCTGATTCGACCGGGTTCGCACCCCGAAGATGCCGGCGCCGGTATGGGATTCATCGCCCCATCCGAACCCGCCCAGCTGGATGGAGAGTGTTCCGGGCTCCTGACGCGCGTATCTCGTCGTCCTGGAACCGTTCGTCCGCCCGGCTCGCGGCTCTCTCGGGGCTTGCGGCGCCGTCCGATTCGTCGCGCTCCCTGCCCGGGAACATCGCCATCGGCTCGTAGTTACGGGTCATTGGGAGGCGCGCGCCATGACGTTGGATGACTGGGTGGTCGATCAGGTCAAGAACGTGCTGACACGGCGCCTGGTGAAGAACACCGGCATTACCGAGGTCCAGGCGCGTGAACTCGTCGACAGAATCGGACCGCACTGGCCCGAGCTGGTTCGCGAAGCGCAGACGATTCGAAACCAGCAATGAACGCACCAAGGACACCGGAGCGTAAGCGCGGGACCATTGTGCTGGCAGCGATCTGGTCAACGAGATGCGTAGGGGAATTCTGTCGCCACTGCGGACGAACCTTGGTCGCCTCTGTCGACGTGCGTCCAACCTTTTGAAAAGATTGGCTCCCCGGGCCGGATTCGAACCAGCGACCAACCGGTTAACAGCCGGTTGCTCTACCGCTGAGCTACCGGGGAACGGGCTCGTCGAGCGACGGGGAGGCCTATAGCAAAGCGAATCCGGATTGCAAAGCGTGGTCTGAATTTTTTTGGCGGAAAGCGAAACGTGAGTTGTGGATGCCAGTCGCCTATATCTCGGATCCCCCGGCGGTCGTGCGTGGCTGCCGCGGGTAGCCGGGCATCAAGAACAAGGTCGCGCATGAAATCCGTCGAACAGGAGGAATCACCGCCTCGCACCATCGTCCTGTTCGGTCGCAGGATCCGCATGCCGCGCTCGCGTGGCCACAGGGTTGCGATCGGCGTCGGCTTCCTGATCGGCGGCTGTCTCTGGTTCTTGCCCGTCTTCGGAATCTGGATGATCCCGCTGGGTCTGCTCATCCTCTCGCATGAGTTCGCGCGGGTAAGGCGCATGCGTCGGCGTGCGGTCGTGTGGTGGGAACGACGTCGACGGAAATGATTCTGGTCGCTCGCGCCCATGCCCGGAATGCACACCGAATCAACGAGTTGCGGTGTCCGCCTTTGTCCATGGGGCGCGCCGAAACGCCGCACCGGCCCTGTGGAGACACCCTGCGGCCCGCGGCATCCCGCAGGTTTGGCCCCTCTGGCAAAAATGCGACACCTGGGCGAAATGCGGCCTCGGTGCTTGTCGCTCCCAATACCCTCTGTTAACACAACCTCGTTAAAAACGCCGGGCATAGAGAGGCCTCGTGGCGGAGTGGTTACGCAGAGGACTGCAAATCCTTGCACCCCGGTTCGATTCCGGGCGAGGCCTCCAACGGTGACGTGTGGCGCAAGCCGCCGGTGCTGCGGCGTTCGGTGAAATTCTTTTAGGCGCCAGTTTGGCGCCGGGGTCGAGAGCGCGGATGGAATCGGACTACACGGGACAGCGGCTGCGGATGGTGGACTGCCAGTTGCGCACCACCGATGTCACGTCGCCATCCGTCCTGGAGGCGATGCTGTCCGTGCCGCGCGAAGAGTTCGTCGAGCCGGCCAAGCGTCCCCTTGCTTATATCGACGAGGACCTGATCGTGTTGCCTGCTGGCCGTGGCGGGCAGGGTCGCTATCTCATGGAGCCGTCGCCCTTCGCGAAGCTGCTCCAGCTCGCGGAAATCACGCCCTCCGACTTCGTTCTGGATGTTGGCTGCTGCACTGGCTACTCGTCTGCCGTCCTGTCCAAGCTCGCCAGTTCCGTGGTGGCGCTGGAAAGCGACCAAACGCTGGCCGACGCCGCTGCCGCCAACCTCTCGCGGTTGGGCTATGACAATGTCGCCGTCGTGCGCGGTCCCCTTCAGGAGGGCTACGCGGCCGAGGCGCCTTACGACGTGATCGTGCTCGGCGGTTCCGTCGATTTCGTGCCCGACGCCTTGCTTGCCCAGCTGAAGGATGGAGGCCGGCTGGTTGCAGTCGAGGGTCGTGGCAATGCCGGCCGAGCCCGGATTTACCTGCGGACGGGCGAGGCGGTGGCTGCGCGCAACGCGTTCAATTGCGCGGTCAAGCCGCTGCCGGGCTTCGAGCGGACACTGGCATTTGAATTTTAGGGGTGATGCCGGACAGGGTGCCACCTTTTGCGTTTGAGTACTATAGCCGCGGTGGGACAAGCAGCGGCGCAGGGGCGGGTCATAGCTGTCGCTTGAGCGGCCGATATCATCCGTTGACGCGTGAAGCTGCGGGTATGAGGGATATGCCGTGAACGGATTGCGCAAAGGGATAATTGTTGCCTTGCTGTCGGCAACGACCGCACTTGTGCCGTCCGCCGCATCGGCGGAAAGCATCTTGGGCGCACTGGCCAAGGCTTATGCCCTGAACTCCAGCCTGAACTCCGACCGCGCCGGTGCGCGCGCCACGGACGAGAATGTGGCGATCGCCAAGTCGGGCTATCGCCCGGTCATCGGCGCCGTAGGCTCGATCGACTACACCAACCGCAAGGGCTCGACGGGCGCCATCCCAAGCCAGCGCCTCACCACAGGTTCGTTCGGCGTCGAGATCTCGCAGACGCTCTTCGACGGGTTTCAGACGCGCAACAACGTGGCGGCGGCCGAGGCAACCGTGAGGTCCTCGTTCGAATCGCTGCGCAATTCCGAGCAGAACACCCTGTTCGACGCGGCGAGCGCCTACATGGACGTGATCCGTGACCGGCGCATCGCCGTGCTGACCGAACAGAACCTGGCGTTCCTTGACGAGCAGGTGCGTGCCGCGCGTTCGCGCCTGGAAGTGGGCGAGGGCACCCGTACCGACGTTGCCCAGGCCGAGGCGAGCCGCGCGTCCGCCGTCGCGCAGTTGAGCGCGGCGCGCGCGCAGGAGCAGGTCAGCGCTGCGACCTATCTTCAGATCATCGGCGAGCGGCCCGGCAAGCTGGAGCCCGCGTCGGCCGTGAGCAGGCTGCTGCCCAAGAGTCTCGACCAGGCCATAGCGGTCGCCGATACGAAGCATCCTGCGATCCTGGCGTCCCAATATCTGGTCGATGCAGCCGGGTTCAGCGTGAAGTCTTTCGAAGGTCAGCTTCTGCCCCAGATCACCGGTAGCGCCAGCGTTTCGCGCACCGGCGTCCACGCGGATCCGAATCTTCCCGGAACGGGTGGGACCTCGACTGCGGCTAGCATTGGCGCGACGGTCACGATCCCGCTCTATCAGGCGGGACGCGTCTCCGCGCAGATTCGCCAGGCCAAGGAGAGCCTCGGTCAGGCGCGGATCAATGTGGACGTGGCCCGGGATTCGGTCCGGCAGGCGATCACTTCGGCATGGGCCCAGTACATTGCGGCGCGCGAAAGCGTGGCCGCCAACCGCCAGGTCGTCGAGGCCGCCAAGCTCGCGCTGAACGGCGTCATCGAGGAGCGCAACGTTGGCCAGCGCACGACTCTCGACGTGTTGGACGCGCAGGCGGACGTGATCACCGCCGAGATCAACCTTGCGAATGCCGAGCGGGACGTGGTCGTCGGCAGCTATGCCATCCTGTCGGCCATGGGTCTCCTGGCGGCCGAGAACCTCGGCCTCAAGGTGGCAAGGTACGAGCCGCGCGAGCACTACGAGGCCGTCAAGGACAAGTGGTTCGGCCTGCGCACGCCGGACGGCCGCTGAGTCTTCTCCCCAATACCGCCGCGAACGTACTAAGCCGTCGCGGCGGCTCTCCGCCATCCCGTTCCTGTTGATATTTCAGCGGTTTGCCGAAAGGGGATTCTCGGCTGCGGGCTCCTCGGGTACTCTGTTGCCGTGATTCGGTACGAAACGACGCCATCTTGGCGTCGCCAGTTTCGGTGAAAGGCGGCAATGGCACAGTTCGGCAGCGCGCAGCGCGAACCTTCGATGGAGGAAATCCTCGCGTCGATCCGCCGCATCATCGAGGACAGCGACAATGCGCGCAAGGCGGATGAAGGCGTGTCCGACCGTACGTCGGACGCCGGCGAGGGTGCTTTCCGGCAGCAGTCACGGCCGGAAACGGCGGCCACGGTAATCGAGGTCGAGGCATTCAGAAGTGAGGCGCGTTCGCGCGTCACCCCGGTGGAAACGGCAAGTGAAGCCGTCAGCGAAACTGCGGCAGCGGAAACGGCAGGCGCAGACGCGCAGGACGACGACATACGTGCCGAGACGGTACACACAGAGCTCTTTCGTCCGGTCGCGCTCCGCGCAGGAACGGTCGCCTCATCCCGCCCCGTTCCCTCGGCGGACGAGTGGCGGCTCGGCGTGCCGCCGCAAAGCTCCGAGCCGGCGGCTCCGGATTCGATGGACGAAGCCATCGTCAGCGCCGTGATGCAGGATGTGGCCGAGGCGGCTGCACTTGCGGCTGCTTCCGTCTCCGCTCCGACGATCGCGACCTCCGAGGCCGAAACGCAGGCGGAAGCCCCGCCCGTACTGCTCTCCGACGCGGCGGAAAAGCAGGTTTCGGCTGCGTTCAACGAGCTGAACGAGGCGTTGGCCGCGCGCAACCGCCGGAACCTCGACGAAATGGCCGAGGCGCTGCTGCGGCCGATGCTGCAGGAGTGGCTCGACAACAACCTGCCGACGCTCGTCGAAAAGCTGGTGCGGCAGGAGATCGAGCGCGTCGCGCGCGGAACCTAGACGGCTTCCGACGAATACCGGAGCGCTGCGTTTCTGCGATCGGGAGCTGAACTGCCCTGGAGACTGAAGGTCGTAGGGTGCTGTGACCTGTGTCGCCTTATCAAGGGATCGTCATTGGGGAAGCCGTCTGGTGCGTGCCCATTCGGCCCAAGCCCTTGGGATTTCTGCTCGATCGAGGTACGGCGGATACCTTCGCCGAAACCCTTTCACCTGCGCGGAATGCCCTCCGAGGGGGTACGCCGAGGTCCACCTGACATGGTTTGAGGCCGATTGTGGCCCTCGGCGGCCCAGTGCTCCCCTCCTGGAAGACGGTCGCGCGGTTGACTTGCCTTGATCCTTCCGGTTTACCTCCGCGCGACCTAGCTCGGATTTCCGGACATGCTTGAAAAGACCTACGATGCAAAGGCGGTCGAGCCCCGCATAGCGGAGCGTTGGGAAGCTGCGGACGCCTTCCGTGCCGGCGCTGGCGCTGAGCCGGGCGCGGAGCCTTTCACCATCGTCATTCCGCCGCCGAACGTCACCGGCTCCCTGCACATGGGCCATGCGCTCAACAACACCCTGCAGGATGTCATGGTGCGCTTCCAGCGCATGCGCGGCCGCAACGTGCTTTGGCAGCCCGGCATGGATCACGCCGGCATCGCCACCCAGATGGTCGTTGAGCGGCAACTGGCGCAGAACGGCGTGTCGCGACGCGACCTCGGGCGCGAAGAGTTCGTTCGCAGGGTGTGGAACTGGAAGGAAGAATCCGGCGGTGCCATCATGCACCAGCTCAAGCGCCTCGGCGCGTCCTGCGACTGGTCGCGAGAGCGCTTCACCATGGACGAGGGGCTTTCGGCCGCCGTTCAGGAAGTCTTCGTCACCCTGTACCGGCAGGGGCTGATCTATCGTGACAAGCGGCTGGTGAACTGGGATCCGAAGCTGCTCACGGCGATCTCGGACCTCGAGGTCGAGCAGCTCGAGGTTGATGGCAACCTCTGGCACTTCCGCTATCCGATCGACGGCGTCGCCTACGATCCGGAAGATCCGGGGACCTACATCACCGTTGCCACCACCCGGCCCGAGACGATGCTCGGCGACACGGCCGTCGCGGTCCATCCGGAGGACGAGCGATACACCAACCTCGTCGGCAAGATGGTGGTGCTGCCGATCGTCGGTCGGAAGATCCCGATCGTCGCTGACGCCTACTCGGATCCGGAGAAGGGCACCGGCGCCGTCAAGATCACCCCCGCGCACGACTTCAACGACTTCGATGTCGGCAAGCGCCACGGGCTGCCGCAGATCAACGTTCTCACGTCTGAGGCCACGATCGCCATCGTCGACAACGAGGCGTTCCGTGACGGCGTCGAGGCCACGGCTGACCGTGAGGCGCTTTGGGCGCAGCTCGAAGGCCTCGATCGTTTCGAGGCGCGCAAGCAGATCGTGAGGATCATGGAGGAGGGCGGCTTCCTCGCCAAGATCGAACCGCATCGCCATGCCGTGCCGCACGGCGACCGAAGTGGTGTGCCGATCGAGCCGTTCCTTACCGACCAGTGGTATGTGAACGCGGCCGAGCTTGCGAAGCCCGCCATTGCCTCCGTGCGCGAGGGCCGCACCACCTTCGTCCCGCGCAACTGGGAAAAGACTTATTTCGACTGGATGGAGAACATCCAGCCCTGGTGCATCTCGCGCCAGCTATGGTGGGGACACCAGATCCCGGCATGGTACGGGCCTGACGGGGCTGTCTTCGTCGAGAAGGACGAGGAGACCGCGCTGGAGGCCGCCATCCAGCACTACCTGTCCCACGAAGGGCCGTGGAAGGCCTGGGTCGAGGAGCGTCTGGAGAACTTCCAGCCCGGCGAGATTCTGACGCGTGACGAGGACGTGCTCGACACCTGGTTCTCGTCGGCGCTGTGGCCGTTCTCGACGCTCGGGTGGCCGGACAAGACGCCGGAACTCGAGACCTACTATCCCACCAATGTCCTGGTGACGGGCTTCGACATCATCTTCTTCTGGGTCGCCCGGATGATGATGATGGGCCTGCACTTCATGAAGAAGGAGCCCTTCGAGACTGTCTACGTGCACGCCCTCGTGCGCGACAAGAACGGTCAGAAGATGTCGAAGTCCAAGGGGAACGTCATCGACCCCCTCGGACTGATCGACGAGTACGGCGCGGACGCGCTGCGGTTCACGCTGACGATCATGGCGGCGCAGGGCAGGGACGTCCGGCTGGATCCGGCCCGTGTCGCCGGCTACCGCAACTTCGGCACCAAGCTGTGGAATGCGACGCGCTTCGCGCAGATGAACGGTGTCGCGCGCAACGACGACTTCTGGCTGCATGACGCCAAGCTGCCGGTCAACCGCTGGATTCTGACCGAGCTGACGCGGACGACACGCGAGATCACCAACGGGCTCACAGGCTTCCGTTTCAACGAGGCGGCCGGCGCGGCCTACCGCTTCGTGTGGAACCTCTTCTGCGACTGGTATCTGGAGTTCCTGAAGCCGATCTTTGCCGGCGACGACGAGGATGCAAAGGCCGAGAGCCGCGCTGTGGCCGCCTTCGTCCTCGACGAGATCTACAAGCTCCTGCACCCGATCATGCCGTACATGACGGAGGAGCTGTGGGCGCTGACGGCCGGCGAGGGCAAGGAGCGCTCGACGCTGCTGTGCCACGCGCGTTGGCCGGAGCCGGATTTCGAGGACCACGAGGCGGCTGCCGACGTCAACTGGCTGGTCGATCTCGTGGCGGGCATCCGATCGGTCCGCGCCGAGATGAACGTGCCTGCCGGTGCCATGGCGCCCATCGTCGTGGTCGATGCCGATCCCGAGGCCCGCGCCCGGTTCGAACGCCACGAGGCGGCGATCAAGCGGCTGGCCCGCGTCGACTCCATCACGCACGCCGAGACGCCGCCGCCTTCGTCGGCGCAGATCGTCGCGTCGGGCGCGACCGTGTTCCTGCCGCTCGGCGACGTGATCGACCTCAAGGCCGAGGAAGCGCGGCTGCGCAAGGAACTCGGCAAGGCCACGGACGAGGTCGCACGTCTGCACAAGAAGCTGTCGAACGAACGCTTCGTCGCCAATGCGGCGCCGGAAATCGTCGAAAGCGAACGCGAGAAGCTGGCCGAGCACAGGGCTCGCCAGGAGAAGCTGGAGGAGGCGCTTCAGCGCCTGCGCGGCTGACGCTGCTGTTCCCGACGGCTGCGGCCGGCCTCGGCCGTCGGTTACTTTCACGCAACCATATGTGAAATCATCTGGATATTTCCGCCTTCCAGCCGCTTCGCTTCAGACAGTACCAAGAAATGATCCGTAAGCTGGCCTTGCTTCGGGCTCCGCACGCGTATGCGGTCCGGCGGCAAGGCTCGCACAAGTGCCCACCCGCCAAGCTCAAGCATTGGGGAATCGGGGACTGGGCCATGAGCGGAATGAAGACATTCGGCTCCATACTTGCGGCAAGCGTTGCAACGGTAGCCTTTGCGCATCAGGCATTCGCCGGCGGGCTAGAGCGCGGCGGCTATAACATCGACCTGCTCTTCGATCCCGGAAAGGCCGTCGCGGGGGCGACCTATGTGTTCGTGATGCCGGACCGCGTGCTCTACAACGTCCGCGACACCAACCCGGCCGATGGCCTCGGCTCCGACGGGGTAGGCGGCGGCGCGACCACCGTACGTAATTCGGAAAGCTACTGGCTGCCTCAGGTGGGCCTGAAGTTCATTCCGTTCGAGCCGGTCGATTGCCTGATCGATTACTCGCAGCCTTGGGGCGCGCACAGCAATCCAGGCGCCGACTGGGTCGGCGCGAACAGCAACATCGAGACGCGCATCTACAGCGACAACTATGCGGCCACCTGCTCGTACCGGTGGGACGCCGGGCCGGGTGCCCTGCGTTTCATCGGCGGCGTCTTCTACCAGGTGGTCGGCGGGTCGAAGAAGCAGCTCGTCGCCAACGTCCAGACCTTTACCGGCGGTGCCCTGAATGACAGCGGCATCGGAGGCATCAACCTGCAGGGCAGCGGCTACGGCTGGCGCATCGGCGCGGCCTATGAGATCCCCGAAATCGCCTTCCGGGCGTCGCTCGTCTACAATTCCGCCGTCAAGCTCGATGAGATTACCGGCGAGATGGACCTGACCCAGGTCCCATCCATCATCAATCCCGCCAACCCCTATCTCGGCCGTGTCACCGACATTTTCGGCAGCGGGACAATGCCGCAGTCGGTGGAGCTGAAGCTGCAGTCGGGCATAGCTCCGGGCTGGCTCGCGTTCGGCTCGGTGAAATGGGTCGACTGGAGCGTGCTGCAGACGGTGTCATTCTGCCCGACCGCGATCAAGAGCCTGGGCGTTTCCGACTGCACCTATAACGGCGGCTATCGGCTCACCTCCCTCGATCTGCTCTATCGCGACGGCTGGACGATCAGCGGCGGCATCGGGCATCAGTTCACCGAGACGCTCGGCATGTCGGCCTATGTCGGCTGGGATCGCGGTACGTCCACCGGCATCGGCACCGAGACCGATACATGGATAATCGGCGGCGGCGCCGCGTGGACGCCGAACGACAACGTGGAACTGCGTCTCGGCGCCGCGATCGGCATCATGGAGGGTGGCTCTTCCGGAGTGGTGGTCGACGACGAAGGCAACTTGTTCGGCACCGACATCTCCTACGATTTCGGTGATGATCTCATCAGCGCGATTTCCTTCGGTTTGAAGCTCAAGTTCTAGGAAGGAGACGAATCTCCCCCGGGAATTCTTTCCTTCCGGCGACCTTCTGCATCCTTGTACTGAGGAGGATTTCGCGCCGCCTTCTTCCTGTCGAGGATTTCCGCAGCGTCCAGCCGGTTTGATCCGTCGTGTCAGCCCGATCGGATCGGAAATGCGGGAAGCAGATTGGAAGTCGTAGTCAGTAAAGCCGAGTCACCCAAAAGCAACAAGATCGGGGATTCGGTGCCCCTGTCTTGACTCGTCTCATGCCGGACCAAATGATCCGCTCGGAGGGGGGCGTCGTGGGCGGACATGTGACGGTACGTTTCTGCATAAATGTGCTGGCCGCCGTCCTGGCGATCCTGCCGCTATCGGCGTTCGCGCAGACGAGCCCTGCGGTTGCGCCGAAGTCGGTCGTCGCTCCCCATCCCGGCGTGGACGTCGAATCCATCCAGGCACGCCGTCAGGCGCTGTTCGAACGGATGCTCGCCCAGCCCGACGATTTGGACGCGGCGTTCGAATATGCCGCGCTCTCCGTTCAGGTCGGCGATCTGGAAGGGGCCGTCGCCACGCTGGAGCGGATGCTGATCTTCGCGCCCGGCCTGCCGCGTCTGCAACTCGAACTGGGCGTGCTCTATTTCCGCCTAGCCGCCTTCGAGACGGCCCGCAGCTACTTCGAATCCGCGGTTTCGGGCCCGGATGTACCGCCCCAGGTCCGCGAGAAGGTCGAGACCTATCTCGCGAGCATCGACGAAGCCACCATGAAGACGCGCTTTACCGGGCAGGCGCGGGTCGGCATCCGCTACCAGACCAACGCGAACCGGGCGCCCAATGCGGGCATCATAACCCTGAACGACCTGCCGTTCGAACTCAGCGACGGTGGCGCCCCGGACGGCAACGTGTATGGGCTCGGGATCTTCCATGTCTCGCACGACCTGGAGACGCAGGGCGACACGCTCGAGGCCGATCTGCTCGTCTACGGTTCGAAGCAGTTCCACCTGGACGAATTGGACGTCGGGCTGATGGAGCTAACGCTCGGACCAGCTTTCGACATGCGCCGTTTTGGAATGGAGAATGCCGCCTTCGGCATCTATGGGATCGGCTCCGCCATCTATCTAGACGGCGATTTCTATTCGGCCGGCGGTGGCGCCGGTGCCCGCTTCCTCTGGCAGCCGCAACCCGGCTTCTCGCTCGTCCACGCGCTCGAGTACCGGTACCGCAGCTACTACAACAGCGAGTCTTCGCCGACAGCCGAACTGCGCGAGGGAAGCGAAGTCCGGGCGGTGACGTCCGGCCGCTACATCCTCACGCCGACCATCACCCTGGCGGCGAATGCCTATCTCCAGTACTCCGACGCCCAGCGAGACTACCTTGAGAATACGGAAGTCGGCTTGGCGTTCTCGCCGAGCTTTGCCTTCGATTCTCCCTTCGGAGATGGCTGGGCCGACTGGGTGATTTCGCCTGGCGCCGGGTTGGTCTATCGCCACTACGCGGGCCCAGACCCGGCCGTCGACGCTGACGAGACCGAACACGACTGGGAACTCTTCGCCGGGGCGGAGCTGACCGTGCCGCTCAAGGACAACTGGGCGCTGCTCGCCGAGACCGAGTACCGATCCTACCAGTCCAACTATCCGACGCGCGACTTCGACAATTTCTCCGTGTCCCTCAGCCTGCTGAAGAGCTTCTGACATGACCAGAAGATCCGCTCCCTTCTATCGGCTGCTCGCATCGGGCGCGGCTTTGTCCCTTGTCCTGGTGGCCACGCCGGGTGCGGACGCCAAGGTCGGTGTGGCCGCTGCCGTGAACACCGATGCGCGGGGACGCCCGCCGGGCTTGCCGCTGCGCGTCATCAGCATAGGCGAGAACGTCGTCTACAACGAGGAGATCGTCACCGACGACTTCGGCCTCGTCCAGATCCTGCTCCTCGACGGCACGACCTTCACCGTCGGACCGGGCAGCCAGATCACGATCGACGAATTCGTTTACGACCCGAATTCGGGCGACGCGAAGGTCGTGGCCAGCGTCACCAAGGGCGCGCTGCGTTTCATCGGCGGGCAGACTAGTCGCAAGGAAGGCGGCGCGACGATCAAGACGCCGGTGGGCACCATCGGCATCCGCGGCGCAATGGCGGAGATGAGCATCGACCCCGGCCGGGAGTCGATATTCTCGATGGTGTTCGGCCAAAGCCTCGATTTCGTCGGCCGGAACGGCAAGAAGGCGCGCATCTATCGGCCCGGCTACACGCTGGAGGTCAAGGGCGGTCCAGGCGGGCCGACGACGAAGACGCGCCCGCGCACGAAGGCCGACGTGCAGGCATTCCAGACCGCTCTGGCGGGAAAGCCCGGCAAGAACGGCGGCGCGAAGAAGCCGCCGACTGACAAGACCGTGGCCGAGAGTCCGGTTTCCGCGGTGGGCTCGAGCCTGCCGTTGATCATGAACATACTGCCCTCGCGGCGGCCGCTCAGCCCTGTCCAGTCGACCGACGCCGACGGCATCATAGACATCGGCGGGGAACTCGCTGCCGACCAGTCGGCGGATATCATCCGCCACGAGATCGAGACCGAGGAGGGGCCGGTCCCGCCACCTCCACCTCCACCGGACGGAAATGCGCGGGTGTTGACGGCGCCGGGTGTCTATCAGGATCTGTCCGGAACGATCCCCGCCGCCGGCAGTCGCGGCCTGGTCGGCTCGACGGCGGGCAGCGACCGGGCCGTCGCGCTGGTCCAGCGCGACGGACGGCTCGCATCGAACGACGGGAACATCACCCTGCCTGATCTCACGGGAAGCCAGGGCGACGGAGGGCTCGTACGGATCGACGTGCAGCCGGGCGAGGCGAGCTGGAACGGCCATTCGCTTTCCGGTCCGGCCTATGCCGGTGCCGGCGATTTCGCCGCCTACTTCCTCGGCATCGACGGGGATCCGACGCGTCCCTTCTACACGATCACCGGGACGGGCACGAACCTGCCGGCGCTGTTTTCGTCCGACTCTGGCGACGGCGTGCGCGAATACACGCTGACACAGGACCCGATCCGCCCGGGCCGCCTGCCGTTCTTCTCGCAGGAGATCTACGGGTCGACCGCAAACGCCAACGTCACGAACCTCCTGGTCGTCGAGCCGAACGACTCCGATTCCGGGCAGCTCGAGGCCCTCCTGACGGGACTGCACATTTCTGGCGAGGGCTCCGCGCAGCGCAGCGCCGTGCTGGTCTTTACGGCAGGCACTTCCGTCGACGCGAACGGCAACGCGTCCTTCGGCGGGTCGCGCCGCGGCAGCATGCGCACCGACGCCTCCGAAAGTGCCATTACCTTGAGGGGCGGCGTCTCGACCCTTGCAGGCCCCGGCGGCGCGCATCTTTTCGGCGACAACGGCGAGAACTTCGTACTGGGCACGGAGATCGGCGACCATTTCCAGGACAGCGCGCTGCGCTTCTCCGACACCTTCACCGGCGATCCGCTGGACGGCTACGTGGGGGATGGCGGCTTCGCGACCCATCATGTCGCGGACCTGGTGGGCGAGGTTCCGCAGGCGTCCCTGTCGCGCACGACCCGCAACCAGCTCGGATTTGCCAGTGGCCTGTCGGAGTCGTGGGCGAACGCGCCCGGCGAGGTAGCCGTGCTGGGCAGTCTCATCCCCGATTTCGAGCTCAACCTCGACGCGGCGCAGCATACGGCGCGGGCCTTTGCCTTTCCCGTCGAGATGTTCAACCGAGACCCCGTCCTGTTCGGCTACCAGATCCGGTTCGGAGAGGACGAAACCGGCGGGGGCGGCAATTCGACATTTGTGGACGACCACCGTTTCGCCGCCACCCAGAACAACCGCAGCGGCAATACCCGCCTCATCACGGACACCGAGCGCAGTCTGAGCCATGTCCAGGATCGGAATCCCGGCAGCTACATGGTGTCGGGCCGGGCGACGCCGATCGCGGGCTACCAGCATTGCCCCACCTGCGATTTCATCGACTGGGGCTGGTGGGGCACGCAGATCCAGATCGAGGCCGATGGATCGTCCGGGATTCCGCAGACCCGGCGCGACATGGTGCATCTTGGCACCTGGGTCGCCGGCCAGCTCACGAACGTCGCGAACCTGCCCACCGACATCATCGCTACCTACGAGGGCACCGCGCTCGGCAACGTTGCGCGGACGACCGATAGCGGCACCTACATCTACATCGCGGCAGGCACCTTCGATCTGACCTACGACTTCCATGCGCGACGGGGCACCGTCAATCTCAACGACTTCGACGGCATCGACGCCGAGGTGCAGGTCGCGCAGTATGATCAGGGTTCCGTCGCGGGCTTCTGGGGTGGGGGTTACCTCGATGAGGGCGACGTGCAGATGGTGGTCAGCGGCGCCTTCGCGGACGACGGCAACGATGCCGCGGCCGGCGTCCTGGGGGAGTTCGGCATCGACGGCGACAGGCTGCGCATCGCGGGTACGCTGGTGGGCGAGCGCACCGGCACGCGGCCGGCCATCGAAACGATCGATGCCCGTGTGTTGACCGCCCCGAAGTCGTATCGCGTCGCCGGCGATTCCACCGCCTATCCGGTTCCAGGGGACAGGGGGCTCGTCGGCTCCACGCCCCAGACAGACCGCAACATTCCGCTCCAGAGGGTCGACGGCCGGCTCGTCAACACGCAACTCGGGATAGACATTCCAGACCTGGAAAACGCGTCGAACGGCGTACACACGATCACCGGCGTGCTGGACGGCCAGTTCGGCGCAGGCGTAGGGTTCGCCGGCGCCGGTGATTTCGCTGCCTACCTGCTCACCCTCGGCGGCGATCCCAGCAAGCCATGGGCGGCCATCACGGGTACCCCCACTTCCAATGCCGTGTTCGACGCCATGGCTGCGGGCGGCTATCTTCGGACCTACTCGATGACGGAAGATCCGCTGGCGGAGGCGTCAGTCCCGTTCTTCCGCACCGATCTCTATGGCAGCCTGAACAACGTCAGCAACAGCGGCTTCCAGGTCCTGGAAGGCGGCGGCACGGCCGACATAAAGGCATTCGAAGCCTGGGTCGACATTAGCGGTAGTGGCCTCAGCCAGCGCAGCGCGGTTTTCGTGCTGCCGACCAACGTCTTCCAGGACGAGGACTCGGACTATGTGCTGTTCGACGGGCGCCGCGGCAGTTTCCGCTACCATTCCGAGAGAGGTCCCGCGATCCTGGGCGGAACCATCCACACACTCGGCGGCGTGGAGGGGAACGAGTTCTTCGGGGGGAACGCAGAGCATTTCGTGGTCCGTACTGAAACCAAGCCGGCCGGTACGTTCAGCGATGATCTCCTTGGCCCTGGCTTCACCGGCAATCCGGCCGACGGGTATCTCGGCGACGGCTACCCCTTTTCAACCACCCACATCGCCAGCCTGTCGGGTGTGACGCCGACATCCACGCTCTCGCGAACGAGCCGTTCCTACGAGGGCTTCATGGCCGGCATCGGCGAATCCCGGACGGAGGGGATTGCTTCGCCCTACATCCTGATGAGCACCAACCACCCGAACTTCGCGCTCAATATCGACGCCACCCACAACACGGTCGGCGCGACCGGCGAAGTCTTCGACCGGCTCGGCATGAACGAGATCGTTCAGGGCTACCTGCTCACTTTCGGCGAGGACAGCCGCAACCCTAGCAGCAGCGCCTTCGTCGACGACAACCGCTTCGGCGCGATCCAGGCCAATCGTCGACAGGACATGCGGCTTCGTACCGATGGCGGGCAGTCCATTGCGGCATTGAACAAGGACGGCGGCTACCCGCATCTCTACATGGTCTCGGGCCGCGCCGCGCCGGTAGAAGGCTATCAGCACTGCACCCAGTGCAGCTTCATGGACTGGGGCTGGTGGGGGCAGAGGTTGGATTTCCAGAGCGAGACCCCTGAATTCTCCGGAACGCGCAACGACTTCGTCCACATGGGCACCTGGGTGGCTGGCGACATTGCCGACCCCGCCGACCTCCCCACCAACATCAGCGTGAACTACGCCGGCACCGCACTGGGCACGGTGACGCGCCAGACAACCGAGGGGGTGGCGAAATACATCGCCAGAGGCGACATGAACATGTCCTTCGACTTCGCGTCGCGCTCCGGCAACATGCAGATCAACAATTTCGACGGCATGTCGGTCAGCGGCCTGATCTCGGAAAACTCGACCGTGAACCAGGCGCTTTTCCGCGGGAATCTCGCGGGAAGCGGCATGAACGGCGCGGTCCAGGGCGCATTCGTGAACAACGGCGCGAACGTGGCGGCCGGTGTCATCGGCAATTTCGGTTTGAGGGGGGAAGGGGTCTCGGCGACCGGCACGATCGCGGGCGTGCGCGCGCCCGCGTCCGCGGGCCAGTGACTAGCCCCGCAGTAGCGTGAGATTGCGTCGGTCGGCTGATGGCGGTTGTTGTCCAATTTTTCAGGCGGCAGCGCTACCTCGCCATCTGGCTGTCGGGCCTGCTGGCGGCGGCGGTCGTCCTGGTGGCAGCCTTTTCCGCCTACAGCCCGCTCGACCGGTTCAACGCGCTCGTCTTCGACGTCTACCAGCAGCTCAAGCCGCGCGAGCCGGCGGGCAGCCCGGTGGTGGTCGTCGACATCGACGACGTCAGCCTGCAGGCCCGAGGCCAGTGGCCCTGGCCCCGCACGGTCGTTGCCGAAATCGTCCAGCGGCTGAGCGAGGCAGGGGCCGCTGCCGTCGGCTTCGACGTCCTCTTCGCCGAGCCTGACCGGACGTCGCCGGCGCAAACCCTGCTGCGCCTGCGCGAGCTTGGTTACACGATCCTGGGATCGACGGGCGCGCCCGAGCTGGACAATGACCAGGCTTTGGCCGCCACGATGCGCGAGGCGACCGTTGTGACGGGGCTGGCTCTGGCGGAGACGACCAGGAAGGCTCCCCCAAAGCCGAAGGCGCGCTTCGCCTACGGCGGTGCCAACCCCATCGACTATCTCGGCGCCTACGAGGGCAGCGTCGCCAACCTCCCTAGTCTGGATGAGGCGGCCAGCGGCATCGGGGTCATCAGCTTCCCGCCCGGCAGCGATGGGATCGTGCGCCAGATCCCGCTGGTCTCGCGTTATGGGACCGACCTATATCCGGCGCTTTCGATGGAGCTTCTGCGCGTCGCCCAGGGTGTCCCGACGCTGGCGATACGCAGCACCGGCGCCAGCGGCGAGAGCGACACTGGAAACCCCGGCATGATCGCCATCCGCAACGGCGATTTCACGGTGCCGACCACCGCCGACGCGACGATATGGGTCTACTATTCCCGTAAACCCGTCGCACAGTCGCTGTCCGTTGAAGCGGTGCTCGACCCCGACAATGCCAAGGGGCTTACCGAGGCCGTCTCTGGCCGCATCGTCCTGATAGGAACTTCAGCAATCGGCCTGCGCGACATTATCGCCACGCCGCTCTCGTCGGCGGTTCCCGGCGTCTTCGTGCATGCCGAGATCATCGATCAGATCGTCGGCGGCACCTTTCTCAACCGACCCGACTGGGCGGTCGGGGCGGAGCTGGTGCTCGCCGCGCTGCTCGCCGTGCTCGTACTCGCGCTGCTGCCCTGGCTGCCGGCGACCGGGAACGCCATCGTGGTTGCGCTGCTGATTGCTGCCGCCCTCGCGATCGGCTGGGTCGGCTTCGCCTCCTACCACCTGCTGCTGTCACCGGTTCTGCCAGTCCTGCTGTGCGTGGTGGCCTATGGTGTCGGCTCTGGCGTGCGCCTGCTGCTCAGCGAGCGGGAGAAGCGGTTCATCCGCGCCGCCTTCGCCCAATACCTGGCGCCGTCGCTGGTTCAGCAACTCGTTGACAATCCTCAGCGGCTCATCCTCGGAGGCGAGAACCGCGAGATCACCCTGCTGTTCTGCGACATCCGCTCCTTTACAGGCATTTCCGAAGGTCTCGGGGCGGCCGAACTCACCGAGTTCCTGAACAACTTCCTCACGCCGATGACCGACATCCTCATGCGGCACGGCGCGACGATCGACAAATACATGGGCGACGCCATCATGGCGTTCTGGAACGCGCCGGTCGATGTGCCCGACCATCGGCGCCGCGCCTGCGACAGCCTGATCGAGATGGAAGCGGCGCTGAGCGAGTTCAACCGCACGCAGCCCAAGCCCGTGGCCATCGGTGTCGGTGTGAACACCGGCGTGTGCTGCGTCGGCAATCTGGGGTCGCGGCAGCGTTTCGACTATTCGGCCATCGGCGATCCGGTGAACGTCGCATCCCGCACCGAGGGAATGACCAAGCAGTACGGGCTGACGAATCTCGTCACCGACACGACGGCCGAAGGCGCGGGAGGCCTGGCCATCCTCGAAGTCGACCGCGTGCGCCTCTACGGTCGCGATGCCGCGACGTCGGTCTATACCATTCTCGGCGACGCCGCCTACGCCGCAACGGACGAGTTCGTGGAGTTGAAGCGCGTCCACGACCGGTTTCTCCAGCACTACAGGGCGCGCGAGTTCGACAAGGCCGGAGACGACCTTGCCCTGCTCCGCGACATGGGCCCGCCCGGTCTCGCACAGCTCTACAGGATCTACGGGCACCGTATCGCTCATCTCAGCGCCGATCCGCCTGGCGACGACTGGGACGGGACATACACCGCCGAGCACAAGTGAAGGCCACCGTGGGGCAGAGGCTTTCAGCAACGAGGGGCAACGGCCGCTCGCGGTCGGGGAGGGCAGTAGTGTTGCCGGTCTCCTGACAGGATCGGGAACCGCGATGTTCTATGTTCGGTGACACTCTGTGGAGAGGTTGCCACGCTGAAGTTCTACTACGCTCCCTGGTCGCGCGCCTCCGGCGTCCTCTGGCTGCTGGAGGAGCTTGGCGTTCCCTACGAGATCGAGCATGTGGACATTCGCGCCGACGGTGGCGCGCCCGAAGGCTATCGAACCATCCAGCCGAACAAGAAGGTGCCGGCGATCGATCACGACGGCGTCGTCGTCACCGAGCGCGCGGCGATCACGATCTACCTCGCGGACGCCTTCCCGGAAGCCGGACTGGCGCCGCCAACTGGCGATCCGATGCGTGCGCCATACCTGACGATGAACGTCTACTGCGACTCTGTGATGGATCCGTGCGTCGCCGCCCGCGTCCATGGTCTCGGCTACGGGAGCAACGAATATTCCTTCGGACTGTTCGACGACATGGTCGCCTATCTGAAACGCATCCTGACGGAACGCCCCTATGCAGCCGGCGAGCGCTTCACGGCGGCCGACACCCAGCTCGCCACGGCCATCGGCTACACGATGAACGTGCTGAAGGCGCTGCAGCCCCGTCCCGTCTTCACGGCCTATCTCGCACGGATTGCGGAGCGGCCAGCCTACCGGCGCTACCAGAAGAAGGACCGGGACGCCGCCATGTGCATCCCGTTCTTCCAGACGATGTTTCCCGATGGCCCGCCGGCGCTGTAGTCGGAGTGGCGGCTCAGACAGCGATGCCGTGAAGGTCGTAGGCGTCGGCGCGCTCGATCTTGACGGTGACGATGTCGCCGGCGCGCAGGGGCCGCCGCGAGGTCACGTGCACGACGCCGTCGATCTCTGGCGCGTCGTAGCGGCTGCGACCCTTGGCCGTAAGGCCGTTACTCTCGTCGATGATCGTGGGCAGGCGCTGGCCGACCTTCTTCTGCAGCCGCGCCGCCGAGATCTTCTGTTGGCGCTGCATGAAGCGGTGCCAGCGGGCTTCCTTGACCTCATCCGGTACCTGAGGAAGCCCGAGATGGTTCGAGACCGCCCCCTTGACCGGCTCGTACTTGAAGCAGCCAGCGCGTTCTATCTTGGCCTCGTCCAGCCAGGAAAGCAGCTGTTCGAAGTCCTCCTCGGTCTCGCCAGGGAAACCGACGATGAAGGTCGAGCGGATCGCGAGGTCCGGCACGACCTCCCGCCAACTGCGCAGTCGCTCCAGCGTCTTCTCGCCATGTGCGGGACGGCGCATGTTCTTCAGCACCGCGGGGGAGGCGTGCTGGAAGGGAATGTCGAGGTACGGCAGGATCTTGCCCTCCGCCATCAACGGCAGCACCTCGGCCACGTGCGGGTATGGGTAGACATAGTGCAGCCGCACCCAGATCCCCAGGTCTCCAAGCTCCTTGGCGAGATCGTAGAATTTGGCACGCACGTCGCGGTCCTGGAACCGGCTGGTGGCGTATTTGAGATCGAGTCCGTAGGCGCTGGTATCCTGCGAGATGACGAGCAGTTCCTTCACGCCCGCCTTGGCCAGCCGCTCCGCCTCGCGCAGCACGTCGGCGGCCGGCCGCGACACCAGGTCCCCGCGCAGGGCAGGGATGATGCAGAAGGTGCAGCGGTTGTTGCATCCTTCGGAAATCTTCAGATAGGCGTAGTGCCGGGGGGTGAGCTTGATGCCCTGCGGCGGCACGAGGTCGACCAGCGGGTTGTGCTGCGGCGGCACGGCCGTATGGACGGCCTCCATCACGCTTTCGTAGGCCTGCGGCCCGGTGATGGCCAGCACGTTGGGATGGCGCTGACGGATTACTTCCGGCTCGGCGCCGAGGCATCCCGTCACGATGACGCGGCCGTTTTCGGAAAGCGCCTTTCCGATGGCTTCCAGCGACTCATCGCGCGCCGAGTCCAGGAAGCCGCAAGTATTGACGACGACGACATCGGCACCGTCGTGCTTGCGGGCGATCTCATAGCCTTCCGCACGCAGGTGCGTGAGAATTCGCTCCGAATCCACGAGGGCTTTCGGGCATCCAAGGCTAACGAAGCTGACGCGGGGGGCAGCGGACATACTGATCTGATTTCTAACCGTTAAAGCGCGCGCCGTTATCACATCATCGCGCCGAAGGATACCCACGCGCGTGCATGCCTGCCAGAACCTGCTCCAAAGGGGGGGCGCATCGGGAATGAAAGCGCGGGAGCATTCAGTGCCGAGAAGGATGCCTGGCGTCCGTCAGCCGAACGTCTTGAGCAGGTCGCTGATCGCCCCGCGCAGCAGTCTCTCAGGCGGCAGGTCGAGATGCCAGCAGAGGATGGCGATCACGATAATCGCGACGAGGATCGGATAGAACAGGTCGAACAGCACGACCAGCAAGCGTCGCCGGGGCGGGCGGTGTCGTCCGCGAATCCGATCGTAGTCATCGGTATCCTGCGACCAAGCCATGACATCGACCGCATTGGGGACTGTTCGCCCAACTAAACTTGCGCCGGTTAAGGAATATTCAATCCACGCGGGCCGAGGCAAGAATATGCACCAATCCTCACGGAAGGACTGTTCGACTATACCGACGGCCTCTAGTTCCTGGGCAGTAGTTTCGGCCACAATCATGCGCCGCGCCCGGGAAGGCCCCGGACGCGCCGGACACTACATCAGCACTCGTTAGTGGCCGCCACTTGGGTGGTGTCCGAACCAGGACGTGAGGAACGAGAATTGCTCGGGGAACTGCTCGACCGCGCCGTCGAGCAGCATCTTCATCGCGACCCAGAGGATGATTAGCAGGCCGACATAGGCGATCCAGCGGTAGCGGTGCAGGAGACGGGCAACGAAGGAGGCCGCGAAGCCCATCAACGCGATCGACAGGGCCAGGCCGATGATCAGAACAGTGGGATGATCCATCGACGCGCCTGCGACGGCCAGGACGTTGTCCAGCGACATCGAGACGTCGGCAATGACGATCTGCCACGCCGCCTGCGCGAAGCTCTTGCGCGAGGCGCGCGCCGCCGTGGCGCCGTCGCCGTTCAGGTCGCTGTCCGAAAGGGCCTCCGTGGCTTCCTCTTCCTCGTCGTGGGTGACGCGAAGTTCCCGCCACATCTTCCAGCAGACCCAAAGGAGCAGCAGCCCGCCGGCAATCAGCAGCATGGGGCCGATGGCCAGAAGCCATTGGGTAACCAGAGCGAAGAAGATCCGCAGCACCGTTGCGGCAAGAATACCGACGAAGATCGCCTTTCGCCGTAGTTCGGGAGCGAGGCCGGCCGCGGCGAGGCCGATGACGATTGCATTGTCGCCGGCCAGCACCAGATCGATGGCGACAACCTGCAACAATGCGGAGACGCCTGCCGCAGTGAAGATTTCCATGTCGGTGTGAGACCCCGTTCCGAAGCTGCCGGTGACGCTTGGCTATCGCTGCGGTTCAGGCACGTCAAGGCAACCGGGTCGCCAGTATCCGCCCGTTGCCGCAGCCGGATGTGAGGAAATCGCATGTGCCAGCGTCTGAATTGACGCCGACATCAAGTTGAATCGCAGACAGAATCCTGCTCGGATCCCCGTCTTTGCAAGGGCTTGTTCCAGCGGGACAAGGGCGTCAATTTGGCTCGGCCGTTTCCATGAAAGCCGCCGGAGACAGATGCGAAACCCTTGCCGGTATCAGGAATTCTCGTTCTCGACGGCCCTGTCGGTCTTCTTCTTGCGCGGCTTCTTCCCTGCCGGCCTTGCGCCCGACTTCGCGGCGGACTTGGTCGCCGATTTCGCCGGCTCCGGCTCATTCGGTGCCGCAGTCTCCTTCCGCCCAAGACCAATCGACCGGGCCAGCGCGGACCGCGTCGCCGCATAGCTCGGAGCCACCATCGGGTAGTCCGGGGGCAGGCCCCATTTCTGGCGATACTGGTCCGGTGTCATGCCATAATGGGTCGCAAGATGCCGCTTCAGCGATTTGAACTTGCGGCCATCCTCCAGAGAGATGATATAGTCCTTCGTCACGGATCGGCGGATCGGTACCGCCGGAACCAGCGCCGACTTTTCCGGTTCCGTATTCGTCTCAAGCTTTGCCAGCGACGCATGAACGCTTGCAACCAGATCCGCCAGGTTGCTCATCGGTACGCTGTTCTTGGACACATAGGCCGAGACAATAGCTGCTGTGAGGTCCAGCTTGTTGTCCTTCAACTTCTCCTGATCTTCCATTCGGTTTCCCTCGCCCCTTGCCGTGCTCTGTACTATCGTTGATTTGCACTTGGCGAGCGCAATCTGGCGAGTCCCGCTCTGTTTTGCAACGTCAAACACGATGTAGAGGCGCTGCTCACATGAACAACGCGTGGGCAAGTCGGGACTATCGTCTTCAGAAGCAGGAAGGCAGCTGTCGATCCATCTCCACGAAGGGAAAAAGGATCAATCGCACACGAATCGGATGCGGCCGTCGCGCGATTCGTTGCGGCAGGTCACCGGACGCGGGGGCTCCGTCTCGATCCGTGGCACGAAGCCGCCCAGGTTGAGCCCCGCGCTCCTGCGAGGCGCCGACGGAGCAGCCGAAGCGTCTGCCACGACTATTGTTTCAGGTGGCGGAGGCGGAGCAGGCGGAAACCGGTAGAGCCGCTCGGGCGGCAGCGGATCGTTCCGCACCAGGCCGAGCGAGCTGAACGACATGTCCCTGGTCGATGTAGTCGAGACGAGCGAGTAGGTTGGCACGATGGAGCCGTCATAGGTGCGCGTGCAGCCCGTCACCCCCAACATGGATGACGCGCCCAGCAGCATGGCCAATATGAGGCTGTTTCGCATTGGTGCCCGGCTCATCCCCGTCCTGCGCAGTACGAAAGCGCGCGGGACGGGAATACCATAAGACCAAACGGCCGTTTACCCAAGTGCCGATCGTGCAATTAGGTCAACAAACGCCGAGAAAAGCGCGCTGCCCGCAGCCATTTTGTGGTGCCGGCCCGCACATTGCGAGCTTGGCGGCAGCAGGACGCGCCTTACGCGCCTTCGACGGACGTGAAGCCCTCGAATTCCGGATGGCCGATGTAGAGCGGCTTGTTCGCGCCAGCATTCTTGTGGGCCGCGCGGAAATTTTCCGACTTCGTCCACGCAACGAAGTCTTCTTCGCTCTCCCAGACGGCGTGCGAGGAGTAGAGCGTGTAGCCCTCGGCCTCACGCACCGGCCCGCGCAGAAGGTGGAACTGGATGAATCCCTTCATCTCGTTGAGCGTCGAATTGCGTCCCTTCCAGACGGCTTCGAAGTCCTGCTCCGAGCCGTTGCGGACCTTGAACCGGTTCATGGCGATATACATTTGGCTTCCTCATGATTTTCCAGATTGCGTGTCGCAGCCTCCCGCTGGGTCCGCGGTGCTCTCGGGACGAAGGCTACGACATTTGTCACACTGCCGGCGCTTGACGGTGCCGGGCGCGGTCCCGATTGCCTATGATGATCTCCGCGGTACCGCGCAAGCTCCACGACCTGCGATCGGGTCGCCATGTCGTCGAGATGCGCCAGGAGTTCGGGACGCAGCCCGTCGCCGCGGGCGGCGGCGAGGGCGTGCAGGGATTGGAACGGGATCAAAAGGCAGGCTCCATGGGGGGAAGTGCGGCGTCCCCCTCAGGCGCCGAATTCGATCTTCGTCTTGGTTGCAGTCTTCAGGTTGCGCATGCAGGTCGCGGGTTCGACGCCGTCTCCCTTGCACTGGGTGGCGTGGTTGACCAGTACTCGGCTGAGCCTGGCGCAGTCGACGCCCGAAAGGTCGAAGCGGGTCACCTTGGTCTTGCCGGCCGTCAGGTCCTGGAAAGCGAGCACCGCCAGCGTGGTCACCACGCCCTGGTCGTCGAACAGCGCGATCTCGAAACCTGCGTCGCTCAGGTCGGGTCCGAGATCGTTCTTTACCAGGAAGGTGAGGCGGCAGCCCTTCTCGGAAGGCTGGGCGCCGTTGAGCTCAAGCAACAGGGGGCGTTCGTCGACCAATGCCTCCTCCGCGCAGGCCGGCGCGCCCCCCGCCAGGCCCGCGGCGATTGCTAGCGCGCCCTTCAAAATCGCAGAACCCATCTGATAGCCCCTCCTTCAGTCCCGAAATGATGCCCGAGGGAGCGCCGGAGCGACCCTCTGGCGCACCGAGCGCATCAGGCGCCACGATAAATCTTGACTCGATTACTCCTGTATTGCATGTCTAGAAAACCTGAGGAGAACAGTCAAGATATTGGCTGCACGGCTTCGGGGCTTCGCGGCCGGCGCGTCGTCCGGCGACGATACGAGGACGATCCAGATGAACAGCTACAACCCCAAGGTCTTCCTTAACCGCACCCGCCCGGTCGACCCTCAGCCACGTGCCGAGTATAAGCGCATGCTGGTCCGCACGCTGACCAGCCAGTCGCTGTTCCAGGGCGAGCATGAAATCGGGATCGCCCACGCCGGGTCGCTCTACAAGCTCAAGATCACCCGGCAGGGAAAGCTCATCCTCAACAAGTAGGCGCTGCTCCTCATGGGCGAGGGGCTGCAACGCCCCCCGTACAGGCTCGCCGACGCCGCGGACGGGCCGCGACCCGTGCGACGGCACTTGCCGCGGCCCATCTCTTCCCGCCATCCCATCCAAGCGTGCCGCGCCCGGCAAGCCGGATCGTCGGCGAGCGTCCCACGCGGCGGCCGGGCGCAACCATTACGTTACGTGTGAGGGTCGATATGCCGAATGCGTGGTAGGAACCGCGCAAACTCGGAGGACCCATGATTCGCGGAACTTTCCTTGCGGCAGCGCTCGTCGCTGTCGCACTGCCTGCCTACGGAGCCACGCCATCCGATGCCGTGCGCTTCTTCTACGATCCCGCCCATTCAGAGACCGATCCGGAGTTCCGCGACCGCTTCGCCGGCCCGGCCCTGGAGAAGCTGAACGCCAACCAGTCGGTCGCCGACGACGGCGATCTCGGATGCATTGATTTCGCCCTTGCCTACGACGCCCAGGATCTCGACGACGCCGAAGTGGCGCGCACGCTGGTCCTGGAAGAGAGCGTGAGCGGCGACACCGCTGTCGTCACCGCCTCCTTTACCCTGTTTCCGGACGAGCCGGAGAGCGCCCGCGAGATCAAATGGTCCTTGCAGAACTTCGGCTCGGACTGGAAGATAACGGACATCGCCTCCGAGCAGAATGAGTGGAGGCTGAGCGCGTTCGACTGCGCACCGTAATGGAACCGGCGTTGCTCCCGCGGATTGGCGGCAATCGGGGAGCAACGATTTTTCGGGAGTCCGTTCAATGACGATTACACGCCGATCCGCCTTGGCCCTTGGTCTCGCCGCCGCGTCCGCCACCCTTGCCAGTCCGGCAATCCTTCGCGCCGCAGCCCCGTTCACGCGGCCGCCGCTTCCCTACCCGGAAGACGCCCTTGCGCCGCAGATCTCGGCCCGCACCGTGGGCCTGCATTACGGCAAGCACCACAAGGCCTACTTCGACAAGCTGAACACATTGGTGCCGGGCACGCCGTATGCCGACATGACGCTTGAGGAGGTGGTGGTTAAATCCGCCGGGGAAGGGGACACGAAGGTCTTCAACCAGGCCGGGCAGGCTTGGAACCATGTCTTCTACTGGGAACAATTCAAGGACGGCCCCCAGCGGCCGGAGGGTGACTTCGCCGCCGCCGTGCAGCGAGATTTCGGCGGCGAGAAGGACATGTTCGAGGCATTCGCCACCGCTGCCGATAACGTCTTCGGAACCGGCTGGGTCTGGCTCGTCGTGGAGAATGGCAAGCTCGCGCTGAAGCCGTATCAGGATGCCGGCAACCCGCTGCCAGACGGGCTCAAGCCACTCGTCGGCATCGACCTGTGGGAGCACGCCTACTATCTCGACTACGAGAACCGCAAGGCCGCGCACATCGCGGCCGTGCTGGCTGACCGGGTGAACTGGGTGGCGGCCGGCGAGCGCATGGCCGCCTGAGCCTTACCGCTCCAGCGACGCGGGGGCCTCGGCGTCGGGGCCCGCTTCGCCTGCCTCCGCCGCACGGTCGGTTTACTCCGGCACGATGCCGGGCCGGTTGCTCGGGAATTTCGCGACCACCGCCGGATCGATGTTGAGATGCTGGGCCACCAGTTGCGGCGGCGTGTGCGTCAGCCAGTCGGACAGGCCGATCTCCTGGTATTCGGCGACCTTGAACACCGCCAGGAAGCGCAGTTCCGTCTTTCCGGTATTCTCGATGTAGTGTCCCTGGCCGCGCTTCACGTAGCCGACGTCGCCGGAACGGAAGTCCGCGGTCTGGGCGCGCGGCCCCGCGTCGAACACGGTCATGCGACCTTCGCCCTCGATCCAGTACTGCCACTCGTCGGCATTCGGATGCCAGTGCATCTCGCGCACCGCGCCGGGTGCGAGCGTCTCGAGCGCCCCGGCGATCGTCCTTGAGATCTTGAAGGTGGAACTGTCGGCGAGTTGCAGCTTGCCCGACTTGTTGTTCCTCACCGGTTCGGACTGGCCGAGGCTGAAGGTGAAGGGTTCCGGCGGCGTGCCGCCCGAGGCCACCGCCGCCTGGTCTGCCGCGAGCGGCCCGGGTTCCTCGCCCTGGAAGATCCAGAGATCGTGCAGCGGGATCGACTTGAACGTGTCTGCCGGCACGCCGAAGTTCTTCGCCAGCAATTCCGGCGGCGTGTGCGCCATCCAGTCGGTGAGCAGGAGCGTATTGTATTCCGACTGGTTTCCCTGATCGAAGACGATGAGGAATTCGCAGCCGTCCGGCCCCAGCCCCTGCAGCGAGTGCGGATAGCCGGCCGGGAAGTACCAGAGGTCGCCGGGCCCCACGTCCTGCACATAGGCGCGCCCCTGCGGGTCCAGAACTGTGATGCGGCAGCGACCGTTGGTCATGATCGCCCACTCGGCAGCGAGGTGCCAATGCATCTCGCGAATACCGCCGGGGCCAAGGCGCATGTTGACGCCTGACACCGCCTCGGAGATGGCGAAGTCCGACTGGGTCACCTGACGCGCCCATCCGCCGTTCTGGATGCGCTTGGCGGCGATGTTGAAGGATGACCAGAACTGCGGCATGTCGCCGATGTCGGTGGCCGGCGGGCTGTTGCGCGAGGGAAACTGGCTGCCGAGGATCGGGTTCTGCGGCCCCGGATCGGTCAGGCCCTGCGGATTGGCGTTTATGGCGCCTTCCGCCGGCTCGTCAGGATTGCCGAAGGTGCCCGCCTTGGCGGCAGCCGCCAGCACGCTGCCGCCCGCGGCCCCGAGCGCCAGCACGCTACGACGTGAAATTTGATCCATTCCCTCAACTCCTCTTCGTTTCCGCGACGAGGAACCCGCATGCTCTCGCGCCCGTGCATCCGCCCCGCGTCCTGATACTGGCTGAGGCGACACCCGACGTATTCTGCGAATGCCGGTCCCGTTTCGAGAAAGCCCTTGGAGACGGCGGTGGCGTTGCTGAGAGGCGGTCGGCCGGATGCGGAGCCAGGCGCGTACATTTGCCGTTTACCGCTTCGACACCGTGCGGTGGAAACAGCCAGCAAATTCAGCGGCAAGGCTGGACGTCGGAGCGAGTGACGTCCAGAAGTCCCCGACCCTCAATTGCCGGGCTGGGCAGAACTGGTCGGGCGGAATTCTCGGAGATGTCGATGAGGTCTCTTCTCGTCCTGGCAATGGCGGTTGCGCTGGTCGGTTGCACCACCACGGAGGATGCGAACAACGCCATCCAGTCGCGCTGGATCGGCCGGACCACGGATGACTTCTTCGCCCAGTACGGACCGCCCGTTCGCGCCTACCCGATGAACAGCGGAGGCACGATCTACACCTGGCACGGCGGCGACAAGCGCCGTGACATCGCGCCCGTCTATCGCGACATGACCGACGCGGAGAAGGAAGCAGCCAAGAAGAACCCCTATACCTACATCAACATCAACACCAACGGATCGTCATACGGATCCGTGCCGCCCGGCAAGGTCCTGGTCACGCCCGGACGGGTCGAGGATCTTTCCTGCGAAACCCAGATCACGGCGGACGCATCGGGCGTCATCACCTCCATCAGGGCCACGCGCGACACGGACGGCGACGGCTTCAGCCTGTCGCGCTGCGCTGAGGTTTTCGGCGTCAAGCGCTGAACACCTACGTGGCCTACACGTGGGCCTCGCCGTGCGCGAGCTCGCCCTGGGGCTCGCGGGTAAAGAAAGCGAGGGCTAGCAGCCAGGCGTAGAACGCGGTGGTGAGCGCCACCACCAGCCATCCCGGCAGGAAGCCCAGGGCAGCGTTCTCCGTCGCTTCGCGCAGGGACGACACCAGGTTGTGCGGGATTCCGGGGTCCTGCAGCCGCGGTGTCGCGATCTTCAGCACCCAGGCGAACAGCACGATCAGGAAGATCCAGATGTAGTTGCGGCGCAGCCGTCGCGCCATCGCGGTTTGCAGGCTGATCAGGAAGACCGGACTTTGGAGACTGCTGCCCAGGGCCTTCGCCCACGCGCCGTCGGCGGGTTTGGTGCCGAGAAGGAGCGGGGACATGTAGTTGCGCTCCAGAAGCCGAACGCGGGCGCGATAAACGTCGAAGAACCGATAGCGGCGTGCTTCGATCACCAGGAAGAGCAGCACCAGCAGCATGGTGAAGAGCAGCACGCTGTGGTGTGATGTCGGGGTGGACAAGGACAGCGACAGCATGGCGCCGCCGCCGGTGATCGCCCAGTTCGTCGTGCGGTCGATCCGGTCGCGCCAGCCGGCCATGCGAGCGATCTCCGCCCGATGGAAATGCGCCAGCACGGTGATGTATTCCGACGACGTCGCCGGCATCGGCGGCACCGGGAATGCTGGCGGCATGTCGCCCTGCGGTTCGGCGTTGGCCACCGCAATTTCCTCCCGAAGTTCGTTGTCGGCAGCCGACCGCAAGGTCCGATCGGCGCTCGCTTGCCCGTCCGGAAGGAAGCGTAACTCCAACCTCGGCCTGCCGCTAGGCGTGCCGTGCCTCGCGTCGCTCGTTAGCCGCGCCGATGCGATGCCGTACAGAAAAGCGTGGCAACCGTGACGCTGCCGAACACTCCCGACAAGTACCGTTGTCGATTTAAAAGAGGTTTAGAAGGAAACGCTACTACCTTGTTTTTGCCTCTCTCTCCCTCGTTGCACGATCCATCTGGTGCTTGATCGGTGCACGCGGGTCGCGTCCGTCCGCACGGGTTGACCGGGGACTGTTTCGGTGTTTTGACGTTCCGGCCCTGCGCAAGCACAGGCAGGGCCTTTGCCGGGATGTCTGGACGATGACCATGCAATCGAAGACCGCCGCCGCCAGCTTCGTCTGGAACGATCCTTTCCTGCTGGAGGACCAGCTCACCGAGGATGAGCGGATGCTGCGCGATGCGGCCGCCGCCTTCTGCGCCGACAAGCTCGCGCCGGGGATCGAGCAGGCCTACATGCAGGAGACCACCGACCCGGCGATCTTCCGCGAAATGGGCGAGGCGGGTCTGCTCGGCGTGACCATCCCGGAAGCCTATGGCGGACTGGGTGCCGGTTATGTGTCCTACGGCCTCGTGGCGCGCGAGGTGGAGCGCATCGATTCAGGCTACCGCTCGATGATGAGCGTCCAGTCCTCGCTGGTCATGTATCCGATCTACGCCTACGGCTCGGAAGAGCAGCGGAAGAAGTACCTGCCGAAGCTCGCTTCGGGCGAGTGGATCGGCTGCTTCGGCCTGACCGAACCCGAGGCCGGCTCCGACCCCGGCGGCATGAAGACCCGCGCGGAGAAGACGACCAACGGTTATCGGCTCAACGGCGCGAAGATGTGGATCTCCAACGCGCCGATCGCCGACGTCTTCATCGTCTGGGCCAAGCTGAAGAATGCCGAGGACAAGGACGAGATCCGCGGCTTCATCCTCGAGAAGGGCATGAAGGGCCTCTCGGCGCCCAAGATCGAAGGCAAGCTGTCGCTGCGCGCGTCGATCACCGGCGAGGTGGTCATGGACAATGTCGAGGTCGGCGAGGACGCACTGCTTCCGAATGTTTCAGGCCTGAAGGGCCCGTTCGGCTGCCTCAATCGCGCGCGCTACGGCATCTCCTGGGGTGTCATGGGCGCCGCCGAGGACTGCTGGTTCCGCGCCCGGCAGTACGGTCTCGACCGCAAGCAGTTCGGCAAGCCGCTCGCCGGCATGCAGCTCTACCAGAAGAAGCTCGCCGACATGCAGACCGAGATCGCGCTCGGCCTCCAGGCCAGCCTGCGGGTCGGCCGGCTGATGGACGAGGGCAAGTTCGCGCCCGAGATGATCTCGATCGTCAAGCGCAACAACTGCGGCAAGGCGCTCGATATTGCACGCATGGCGCGCGACATGCACGGCGGCAACGGCATCCAGATCGGCTACCACGTGATGCGCCACGCGGCGAACCTGGAGACGGTCAACACCTACGAGGGCGCCCACGACGTGCACGCCCTCATCCTCGGCCGCGCGCAGACGGGGCTTCAGGCGTTCTTCTGAGACGCTGCGGCCCCGCCCGGGTCGCCCGCCGCAATGCCCCTCCCGGTCCCGGGCGGGATCGAACCGCCGGGAGCAGGGGGAGAGGTGGTGAGCGATCCGTTGACGGAACTGATGGTCCGGAACCTCTCCGAGGTGTTCAGCGAACGCGACCCGGACCGGCGCATCGAGGCAGTCCGCGCCATCTACGCCGAGGACGCCACCTTCTATGAGGGAAAGCGCGCCTTCGTCGGCTGGATTGCCATCAGCGCGCAGGTCAGCAAGCTGCTCGCGACGCTCCCTCCGGACTTCGTCTTCTCTCCGGCCATGCCGCCATCCCGCAACCACGATCTCGGCCGAATGCCCTGGCAGCTTGGCAAGCCGGGCGGCGCGGTGGCCGGCAGGGGCATGGACGTCGCCCTGTTCGCCGACGGCAAGATCCGGGCGCTCTACGTCTTCCTCGAGGACCGGCCGGGTTGGGGGCCAACTGACACCTGCGATGTGCGCCGTGCGTTGTCGCAACCGCCTCATATCCGTTGCGGGCCGAATTCTTGGTGGTTAGCTTTGAACACGGTGCATGCATGCGCGCCGACGGAGATGGATGATGACCGACACGTTCCTGGCGCATCTTTCCAAAGAGCTCGCCGAGCTGAAGGCCGCTGGCCTCTACAAGTCCGAGCGCGTCATCAACTCGATGCAGTCGGCCGAAATCGAGGTTGCTGGCGGCAAGACCGTCCTGAACTTCTGCGCCAACAACTATCTCGGTCTCGCTGACAGCGAGGAGCTCCGCGAGGCGGCGAAGGCCGGCCTGGACCGCTACGGCTATGGCATGGCCTCCGTGCGCTTCATCTGCGGCACGCAGGAGGAGCACAAGCAGCTCGAGGCAAGGCTGGCGTCGTTCCTCGGCTTCGAGGATGCGATCCTTTATTCCTCCTGTTTCGACGCAAATGCCGGCCTGTTCGAGACGCTGCTTTCGGAAGAGGACGCCATCATTTCCGACGCGCTGAACCACGCGTCGATTATCGACGGCGTGCGGCTCTCCAAGGCGAAGCGATTCCGCTATGCGAACAACGACATGGCGGCGCTTGAGGAAGAACTGAAGAAAGCCGAGGGCTGCCGCTTCAAGCTGATCGCCACCGACGGCGTTTTCTCTATGGACGGCATCATCGCCAACCTGCAGGGCGTGTGCGATCTTGCCGAAAAATACGGTGCGATGGTCATGGTGGATGACAGCCATGCAGTCGGCTTCGTCGGCAAGCACGGCCGCGGTTCGGCCGAATATTGCGGCGTCGAGGGCCGCGTGGATATCGTCACCGGCACGCTCGGCAAGGCGCTGGGGGGCGCTTCCGGCGGCTACACCTGCGGCCGCAGGGAAGTGGTCGACTGGCTGCGCCAGCGGTCGAGGCCGTATCTCTTCTCCAACACGCTCATGCCGGCGATCGCCACCGCCTCGCTCAATGTGCTCGACATCGTCGAGGGCGGCGACGCGCTGCGCCAGAAGCTGTTCGCCAATGCCGACCGGTTTCGCTCGTCGATGACCAAGCTTGGTTTCACGCTTGCCGGAGCCGGCCATCCAATAATCCCGGTGATGATCGGCGACGCCGCACTCGCCGCTGCGATGGCGGAAAAGATGCTGGAACGCGGCATCTATGTGATCGGCTTCTCCTTCCCGGTCGTGCCGAAGGGCCAGGCCCGCATCCGCACCCAGATGTCGGCCGCGCACTCTTTCGCCGACATCGACCGGGCCGTGGAGGCGTTCGGAGAGGTGGGCAAGGAACTTGGGCTGATCTAGGTGGCCCGTCTCGACAGGGTCGCAGGAGGACATGCCGATGATCATTGTCGAAATGGACCGCTCGCAATGCATGGCTCTGCTGGCGTCTTCGCGCCACGGCCGACTGGCTTGTGCCAGGGACGGCCAGCCCTATATCGTGCCCATCACCTATGCCGCGGACGGCCACAATCTCTACAGCTTCTCCCTCGTCGGCCAGAAGATCGAGTGGATGCGCGCGAACCCGAAAGTCTGCATCGAGGTCGACAAATCCCCCAATGCCCGTGAGTGGCAGAGCGTCGTCGCTTACGGCCGATATGAGGAACTGCCGGACCGCATCGGCTGGAAGGTCCAGCGGGAGCGCGCCTGGTCGCTCCTGAGCCAGGAGGCTGAGTGGTGGGCGCCTGGTGGGTACAAGCCGGCTGGCCAGCCCCCCACGCCGAACCTCTTCTATCGGATCGTCATCGACGAGGTGACCGGCCGGCACGCGTTTCCGGACGAGGCGAACTGAAGCAGCGGATTGAGGAGCAGCAATGTCCAACATGATGCGCGCCCTGGTAAAGGCTCGCCCCGAGCCCGGCATCTGGATGGAGGAAGTGCCGGTCCCGGAGATCGGCCCAAACGACGTGCTCATCAAGGTGCGCAAGTCGGCCATCTGCGGCACCGACGTCCACATCTACAACTGGGACCAGTGGGCCCGGAAGACCGTGCCCGTGCCGATGGTGACCGGCCATGAGTTTGTCGGCACGATCGCCGACTTCGGCAGTGCCGTCACCGGCTACCGCGTAGGTCAGCGCGTCTCCGGCGAAGGCCACATCGTCTGCGGGCAGTGCCGCAACTGCCGGGCGGGCAGGGGACACCTGTGCCGCAACACGCTCGGCGTCGGCGTCCAACGCCCGGGCAGCTTCGCCGAATACGTCTCGCTTCCCGCGCACAACGTCGTCCCGATCCCCGACGACATTCCGGACGAGATCGCCGCGATCTTTGATCCGCTCGGCAATGCCGTCCACACGGCGCTCTCCTTCGATCTTGTCGGTGAGGACGTGCTGGTGACGGGCGCGGGGCCCATCGGCATCATGGGCGCGCTGGTGGCGCAGTGCGTCGGCGCGCGCAAGGTGGTCATCACCGACATCAATCCGACGCGCCTTGCTCTCGCGAAGAAGCTTGGCGTGCAGCACGTCGTCGACGCCTCGAAGGAGGATCTGCACGACGTCATGCGCCAGCAGGGCATGACCGAGGGTTTCGACGTCGCGCTCGAGATGTCCGGCTCGGCCGGCGCCTTCCGCGACATGATCGACGTGATGAACAATGGCGGCAAGGTCGCCATCCTCGGCATCGCCCCCACCGGCTTCTCGATCGACTGGAACAAGGTGATCTTCAAGATGCTGCACCTCAAGGGCATCTACGGCCGGGAGATGTTCGAGACCTGGTACAAGATGATCGCGCTCGTGCAGGGACCGCTCGACGTTTCCGGCCTCATCACCCACCGCCTCGGTGTTGATGAGTACATCGAGGGATTCGAGGCGATGAAAAGCGGAAATTCCGGCAAGGTCGTCCTGGATTGGTGACGGCGGAGGAACTTTTTCCGGAAAGACACGATTCCGGAATAAGCTTTGTTGCCTGCGATTTGTGCGATCTGCTAATTCCGCGCGCACCTTCCTGCAGGCCATTTCATGCGTCGCCACGTTCGTACCCTCGTTGCCCGTCACGAGCCCCCCGGGTCGTTCATGCATCACCTCAAGTCCGGTTCCGGCGCGGTGGTCGGAATGTCGGCGGTGGGCGGCCTTTCCGTGCTCACCGGCTTGCCGCTTCTGGTCGCGCCGCTGGGGGCCACGGCGGTGCTGGTGTTCGGACAGCCGTCGAGCCCGCTCGCCCAGCCGGCGAACATCCTCGGTGGCTATCTGGTCGCGACCGTGGTGGCGGCCGGTGCGATGGCGGCCTTTCCGGGCCTTTGGCCTGCGGCGATTCTTGCCGTCGGCCTGTCCATCGTCCTGATGCTGGCGCTCCGCATCACCCATCCCCCGGCCGGCGCCATTCCGCTGGTCATGCTCTCCGCTGCGCCCGCGGAGGAGCTGTTGCTGTTCGCGGCGATCCTTCTGGGCAGCGCGAGCCTCGTCGGGCTGGGCATCCTGCATCATTGGCTGCCGCCGCGCGTCCGCTATCCGCGCCCCGTGGACTGACGCAGCGCGGGGCGAGGCGGTCGTGAGCGAGCGCCTCGTCATTCTCGGGTCGAAGGGCGGCCCGGCGCTGCGACCCGGCGGGCCCTCGCCGACCTCCATGCTTCTGGAAATCGGCGGCCGTCGCATCGTCGTCGATTGCGGGCTCGGCGTGACGCGCGGGCTGGTTTCCGCAGGCATGGCGTTGAAATCGCTCGATCTGGTCGCGATCACGCACCTGCATTCCGACCACGTGCTGGAACTTGGCCCGCTTATCCATACCGCCTGGACGGCCGGCCTGCAGACGCTGGTCCGGGTCTTCGGCCCGCGCGGCACGCGCAGGGTCTGGACCGCCTTCCTGGATTCCATGGCGGCGGATATTGTAATCCGCATTGCGGACGAGGGCCGGCCGCCGCTCGCCTCGCTCGTCGAGGTGCATGAGTACGCCGAAGGCGAGGTCTTTGCCGAGGACGGCCTGCGCATCGACGCGCTCACCGTCCATCATCCGCCCATGTCGGACTGCTTCGCGCTGAAGATCGCCCACGCCGGCCGCGGCATCGTGTTCTCGGGCGACACTGCCGTTTTCCCGCCCCTCGCGCGGTTCGCGCACCGGGCCGACATCCTCGTCCACGAGGTGATGCTGGAGGCGGGGGTCGATCGCCTCGTCGCCCGTACCGGCAACGGGGCGCGCCTGAAACAACATCTCTTCGCCAGCCACACGCTTGCCGCCGAAGCCGGCCGCATCGCTAGTGAAGCCGGGGTGAAGCATCTCGTGCTCAACCATCTCATCCCGGCGGACGACCCGGAGATCGGTGAGGCGGACTGGATCGCCGCAGTGCGCCCGACCTGGGCGGGACCGCTTACGGTGGCCCGCGACGGAGTTGCCATCGCCGTACCGCCGGCGGCCGACAGCGCATCCGGCAGCTGAACAGCCTGGCGGCGTGCCACCCGGCCTTCCTTGCCCTAATCTTGACCCTGACCATAACCACTGGAACGCGGGAGGGCATCCGGCATGGAGCTCGCCGAACATTTTCGCCGCATGGCGGAGAACAATCTGTGGTCTAATGACCGGCTCTACCGGGCGGTGGTTGCCCTTGGGTACGGCGAGTTCGAGGCGGAGCGCACAAGCTTCTTCCCCTCGATCAAGGCAACCCTCAATCATATCCTGTCGGTCGATCTCTACTATCTCGACATGCTGCAGGAGGGCGGCCAGGGCTCGGCCACTTTCGATGTCTGGCGAGACTATGACGACCCGGCCCACCTTGCCGCTGCCCAGGCCGAGACGGACCGCCGCCTCCTGGACTTCTGCGCCGGCCTCGGCAGCGCCGTCCTCGACAGGCGCGTCGTCACGGACCGCGGGGAAAAAGGCCTGATCCCGGAGCGCATCGGCGACCTGCTCGCGCACCTCTTCATCCACCAGATCCATCATCGTGGGCAGGTCCATGCCATGCTGTCCGGCACGTCGGTGATGCCGCCGCAGCTCGACGAGTATTTCCTCGACTTCGATCTTCCGCTCAGGCGCGAGGAAATGGCCAGGCTGAAACTGTCCTGATCGGGCGCCGTGGAACCGGATGCAGGGGCACGGCGTTGCCTTGGATGCGCTCCGATCGGGCGCATTCAACCCCGGGGGGATGTCAATGGCGCCGAGACCCGCGTGGAAAGGCTACCTGAAGCTTTCGCTGGTCACCTGCGCCGTCGAGCTGACCAACGCCACCACGCATTCCGAGAAGGTTTCCTTCCGCATCCTCAATCGCCACACCGGCAACACGGTGCGCCGGCAGTACGTCGATTCCGTCACGGGCAAGCCGGTGAGCGACAAGGACGAGGTGAAGGGCTACGACCTCGGCGGCGACGAGTTCCTGCTCATCGAGGAGAAGGACCTCGACCGGGTCCAGATCGAGTCGTCCCACACGCTGTCGCTCGACGGATTCGTCCGCAAGTCCGAAATCGAGCAGGTCTATCTCGACACACCTTATTACCTCACCCCGGCCGACAAGGTCTCGGTGGAAGCCTTTGCTGTCATTCGCGATGCGCTGGCCGAAAAAGGCATGGCAGGGCTTGCGCGCATCGTCCTCTACCGGCGCGAGCGTCCGGTGCTCATCGAGCCGCTCGGGGCAGGCATGTTGCTCACCACGCTCCGCTACGACAGCACGGTGCGGCGGGGTGACGATGTCTTCGACGAGGTCAAAGCCTCCGACCCGGACGACGAGATGGTCGACCTTGCCACCGACATCATCGACCGGAAGATGGGCCGCTTCGATCCCTCGAAACTCGAGGATCGCTACGAGGAAGCCCTGCTCGACCTGATCAAGGCCAAGAAGGCTGGGCGCAAGCCTCCGAAGGCGCCCAAGGCTGCCAAGCCCTCCAACGTCGTCAACCTGTTCGATGCCCTGAAGAAGAGCCTCGCGGAAGAGGGCGCTCCGTCGGCCAAGGCCGGCAAGGCAAAGGCCGCTTCAGCCAAATCTGGCCGTCCCTCCAAGACGAAGAAATCAGCGTGAGGTCGCGCAATGGCGCTCGAGACCTATCGTAGCAAGCGCAACTTCAGTCGCACCTCCGAGCCGAAGGGTAGGCGGGCCGCAAGTCGAGTAAAGGTGGCCCAGGCCGAAGGCAGGCGCTTCGTGATCCAGAAGCACGCCGCCACCCGCCTCCACTACGATTTCCGGCTCGAGCACAAGGGCGTACTGCTTTCCTGGGCAGTGACACGGGGACCGAGCCTCGACCCATCCGAAAAGCGGCTTGCCGTGCATGTCGAGGACCATCCGCTCGAATATGCCTCCTTCGAAGGCACCATCCCGAAGGGCGAGTATGGCGGCGGCTCGGTCATCGTCTGGGACGAAGGCACGTGGGAGCCAGACTTTGACGTCGATGCGGGCCTGAAGAAGGGACACCTTGAATTCACGCTGCACGGCGACAAGCTGGCCGGCCGCTGGCATCTGGTGCGGTTGAAGCCGCGCCCCGGGGAGAAGCGCGACAACTGGCTGCTGATGAAGTCCGACGACGCATTTGCGCGCCCCGGGGAGGACATCCTGGCGGAAGCGCCCCAGTCAGTAAAATCCGGGCTGACCATCGAGGAGATTGGCGAGAAGAGCGATTCCGTCTGGCATTCGCGCCCAAAGGGCGAGGACCCCAAAGGCAACGGCAAGGCCGCCAGGTCCTCCAGGAAGATGCCGAAGCCGGGGCCGGCACGGAAGGGCCCCGCGCGGTCCCTGCCGGACTTGATCCCGCCTGCGCTGGCCACGCTGCAGAAGCAGCCGCCTGCCGGTCCCGAATGGGTCCACGAAGTCAAGTTCGACGGCTACCGTATCCAGGCCCGGCGCGACGGCACGTCGGTGCGGCTTCTGACCCGCACCGGCCTCGACTGGACCGAGCGCTTCGGCAATGAGATCGCCAGAGCCATCGCGGCGCTACCGTGCGATCAGGCGATCCTCGACGGCGAAATCGTCGTGCTCGGCGACGATGGCGTTGCTTCCTTCTCGGCCCTGCAGGCGGCCCTCTCCGAACGCAACCCGTCGCGGATGGTCTACTACGTCTTCGACCTGCTCCATCTTGACGGCGACGACCTCACCGGCTCGCCACAGGGAGAGCGAAAGCAGCGTCTGGCCGAATTGCTGGGCGATGGCCAGGAAGGCCCGCTGCGCTACAGCGAGCATTTCCAGGAATCCGGCCAGACGATGCTCACGCACGCATGCCGAATGGGGCTGGAGGGCGTCGTCTCGAAGCGCGTCGACGCGCCTTACCGCAGCGGGCGAAGCCTCGAATGGATCAAGTCGAAATGCACGCTGCGGCAGGAGTTCGTCATCGGAGGCTATCTGCCCTCGGACAAGACCGGGCGGGGCCTGCGCTCGCTCCTGGTGGGCTATCACGAGGACGGAAAGCTGCGATATGCCGGCCGGGTCGGCACCGGCTTTTCGGCCAAGGTGGCGGATGACCTCAAGGAACGGCTGGACAGGCTGAAGGCGCCTAAATCGCCGTTCGCCGATGCGGTTCCCGAGGCGAAGAAAGCTGTCTGGACGAAACCCGATCTCGCAGCTGAGATCGAGTTCCGGACCTGGACGGGCGACCGCCTGCTGCGGCAGGCTTCGTTCCAGGGACTGCGCGAAGACAAGCCCGCCGATGAGGTGGTGAAGGAGGAGCCCGCCCAGGACAAGCCGCGAGCCTCGCGATCATCGAAGGCGAAGGCTCCGGCGGGCAAGGCGCCTGCCGCGCGATCCGGGAGGGGAGGGGGCGCCGTGAACCTGTCGAGCGCGGACAAGGAACTCTGGCCGGACGACCACGTCACCAAGCAGGACCTGCTGGACCACTACGAGCGGGTCTGGACGCATTTGCGGCCCTTCGTGATCAACCGCCCCCTCTCGCTCGTGCGCGCCCCCGACGGAATCGAGGGGCAGCGCTTCTTCCAGAAGCACGCCTCGCCCGGCATGCATGCCTCCGTCAGGCGCATGGCGGACCCGAAGGACGGCGAGGAGCTGCTCTACATCGAGGATTTCGATGGCTTGGCGGCGCTGGTGCAGCTCGGCGTGGTGGAAGTGCACATCTGGGGCTCGACGGTGGACGCACTCGAAATGCCGGATCAGGTGGTCTTCGACCTCGACCCGGATCCGGGCATCGGCATTGATCGGCTGCGCGAAGCGACCGAAGAGGTCAGGGCGCACCTTGAAGAGCTGAACTTCGCCACCTTCCTGAAGACCTCCGGGGGGAAGGGCTTTCACGTCATCGCGCCGCTCAAGCCGTCGGCGGACTGGACCGAGGTGAAGGCCTTCGCCCACGACTTTGCTCGGGCGATGGAGCAGGCTGCTCCGGACCGCTACACTGCGACCTTGTCAAAGAAGGCACGCAAAGGCCGGATTTTCATTGATTATTTGCGCAATGGTCGTGGCTCGACGACGGTAGCCCCCTGGTCCACGCGCGGGCGCAAGGGGGCCACTGTCTCGGTGCCGATCGAGTGGGACGACCTTGGCAAGCTCGAGCCCGACAGTTTCGCGATCGGGTCGCGGCGCCTGACGGCGGCACTCGCCGCCGACGATCCCTGGAAGGACTTCTTCAAAAAGGGCCGCAAGCTGACCCGATCCTGAACGGACGCGATCAGCCGCCCTTCTTCGCCTGCTGGGCGGCAAGGAAGATGTTGGTCGAACGCGCGCCGGAGCGGCAGTAGGCGAAGACCGGGCCGGGGATCTCGTCGAGCGCCTCGACCATCTTGGCGACGTCTTCCTCGGTCATTTGACCGCTCGTGAAGGGAATGTGACGGAACACCAATTCGGCCGCCTCGGCAGCCACCGCGATCTCAGCGGCGGTCGGCTGGCCCGGCTGCTCGCCGTCCGGGCGGTTGCAGATGATGCTGCGGTACCCGGCCGCCTTGATGGCTTCCATGTCTTCGGGCGCGATCTGCGGGGAAACAGCGAAATCGTCGGTGACCTGGCGGTAGTCCATGTTCGGCTCCTGAAATGGCGGTCGACTCATGCCACCATGGGTAAGAGGCCGCAACCGCGGAATGGTCTGCGGAGTTCACACACCCGTGCCTAGCGCCGCTGTAAGTTCGGCCCATTCGCGCTTGGAAAGCCCGCTGTTCGCCTGGTCCACCGTCTCGCCGGCAATCATCCGGCGCACCGCCTTCAGCGCCGTGGCGCTGAGCTGCACCGCGCCCATGCGGTGCTCCAGAAAGGCTTCGTGCACCATCGGAACCCACTTGGCGAGGATGTCCAGCATCACATCCGCATAGGCGCGGATTTCATATTGTGCATGCGGATCAGCCCGCAGGCGCAGGAAGTTCATGAAGTTGTGGAGGTCGGTCTTCCAGTACCACTGGGTGTAGTAGTTCAGCGTCAGGTTCATCCGTGCGAGTTCGCGGGCGAGCCCCAGCCGGTCCTCGCGATAGCCGGGCTCGGCCGGATCGTTCAGCATCTCCTCGTAGTGGTCGTAGCAGCGCGAGGCGTCCTCGCGCAGCATGTCCAGCACCGCCACGGCCTCGTCGCCCTCCAGCACCGTCCCACGCCCCTGCCGGTTCTGCGAGGACTGCGCCGCCAGGTGCTCCGGGGAGGGGATGTAGAACTCCCGGTCCATGACCGAGTAGCGCGCCGAGTACTCGTTCACGTTTGCCATGCGGTGACGGATCCACTGGCGCGCCACGAAGATCGGCAGCTTCACGTGCAGCTTGATTTCCGCCATCTCGAACGGCGTCGTGTGCCAGTGGCGAAGCAGGTAGTTGATGAGACCGCGGTCCTCGCTGACCTTCTTGGTCCCGCGCCCGTAGGAAACTCGCGCAGCCTGCACGACAGCGGAATCGTCGCCCATGTAGTCAACGACGCGGATAAAGCCGTGGTCGAGGACCGGCAGCGGCTTGTAGAGGATGCTTTCCAGTCCATCAACGACCGGGCGAAGTGTGGGCTGCTGCGATGCCCTCAGCGCCTCGATCTCGCCGTCCTGCTCGGGCGTTGTCCTGTTCACGGCGTCTCGTCCTCTGGTTCGCTTAGATGGGTGCCCCGTTCTACCCGAGACACCGTAATCTACAAATCATAAAGCCCGGCGATTGATCGTCGCTCCACTGCTCCGCTAGGCTCGCCAATCGCGGCAGCAGGTATTCTTCCCGCTACCCCAAAGCCGCCGTCAGCGGCAGGCTCCGTCATGTCGCATTGACCTTGGCCGCAGCGCGACCCATACCGCCGAGCCTGAGACCGAGGGGCGAGCTTTGATCCGGCACATCGTCTTCTTCAGCGCGGCGAAGGATGGTTCCGTCGAGCGTATCCGCGAGGGCCTGACGCGACTGGCGGATATCGGGGAGGCGCAGCGTTTCGAGGTGCTGCCGAACCTGAAGGTCGACCCCTTCAACCGCGACGTCGATCTCGTCGTCTATGCCGAGTTCGCCGACGAGGCCGCGCTCGAGCGCTACAAGGCCCATCCCATCTATGCCGAGGTCACGCAAGCCGTGAAGCCGATGCGCGACCTGCGCTTCTGCGCCGACATCGCGACGGAGGCATGAAGCCGCCACCGCGCCCGCCCGGCCGTCAGGTACTGCTCGCCAGTAGCGCCGTTGTCCCGCGGTGCCCTATTGCTTCAGGATGGTCTGCGGCGCGTCGCCGGCGACCTGGTCGATGACGATCAGCTCCACCTTGTCGGTGCCGACATTCCTGCCCTGGTGCCAGCGGTCGACGACCTCGACGATGAAGTCTCCTGGCTTGTACGTAGTGGTCTTGCCGCTCTCCACGTCGGTCACTTCCAGCGTGCCGGCGAGCACGTAGGCGTAGCGCTGGTAGGGATGCTTGTGGACCGGCAGCGTCGCGCCCGGCGCTATCTCGTATCGGGACGCGGTCACATGCACATCCTCCTGCGGCAGCACGATGGGCTGGTCGGCCGCCGTTTGCATCGTCGTGAGAATCGGGGTGACGACCACGGGCTGGCCGGGATCGAGCGCCAAGGCCGGCGCCGCGACAGCCAGCATCCAGGTGCCGACGACAGCCCCGCGAATCAGATGAGCGGCCATTTCCCTCTCCGGTATGGCGATTGACCTTGGCAGTGTTGGCCACGCCCGGTCCGCGAGGCAAGGCGGCTCACCCGAGATGGTTCGGATTTCCCTTATGAGCGCCGTCCCGGAACGCCGCCGGCGCGCGAGCACACAAAACTTTACGGGCATATGCGGGATTTGCTGGCATACCCCTGCAAGCTTGTTGCAAAATCGTCACAATGTGTTGCATGACTGCGACGCGTCCCGCGGCAAGACTCATGGCCATAGACGTTCCTGCGATTCCAGATTCGCGCCCCCCGGCGCCCATGCTTCCTGAAGGAAGGCGACTGATGGCCCTCACCGGGCTCATCACGGTCGTCTGCGCGCTTGTCTCGGCGGGCCTGTCCTTCGCGATCCTCGTCGGCGCCACGCCGATCCGGCCCGACGAGGGCAGGACCCTCGAGACCATCATCCTGATCAACGCGGCGCTGGTCATCCTGCTCACCGCGCTGGTGGCGCGCGAGATCGGGCGCGTGCTGATCGCACGCCGGCGGGGCAGGGCTGCCTCGCGGCTGCACGTGCGCATCGTTGGTCTGTTCACCACGATGGCGGCGATCCCGGCGATCCTCGTTGCCGTGATCGCCTCGATCACGCTCAATGTCGGCCTCGACCGCTGGTTCGAGATCCGCATCAAGACGATCATCAATTCCTCGCTGTCGATCGCCGAATCCTACGTGCAGGAGAATGCCCGCAACCTGCAGGGCACGACGCTGTCGATGGCCTACGACCTCTCCAATGCCCGCACGCTCTACAATCTCGACCGGACCGGATTCCGCGAGTTCATGAGCCAGCAGGCCATCGGCCGTGCGCTCGCCCATGCCGCGCTGATTCGCTCCGACGGCTCGGCCATCATGACGGCCCAGACCAATGCCGAGTTCGCGATGCCCGAGCCGCCGATCGAGGCCGTGCACACCGCGGCCGACGGCAAGCCGGTGCTGATCGAGCCGCGCACGCGCAACATCGTCGGCGCCGTGGTGAAGCTGCGCGAGTTCGACGACACCTATCTCTACACGATCAGGCTGGTGGACCCGGAGGTCATCAAGGCCCGCCAGATCATGACGATGAACGTCAATGACTACGGGGGCATGGAGGCCAACCGTAGGCCGACCCAGATAGCCTTCGCGCTGCTCTATCTCGGGGTGACGCTGGTTATCGTACTGGCCGCGATCTGGACCGGCATCGCCGTGGCCGACCGTCTGGTGAGGCCGATCCGGCAGCTCATCGGCGCTGCGGACGAGGTTGCGACCGGCAATCTCGATGTGTCGGTCCCGGTTCGCGCCGCCGACGGCGACGTCGCCTCGCTGGGCGACACGTTCAACAAGATGCTGCTGCAGCTCAAGTCGCAGCGCGACGAGATCCTCAACGCCAAGGACCTGATTGACGAGCGTCGGCGCTTCTCCGAGGCGGTGCTTGCCGGCGTCACCGCGGGTGTCATCGGCGTCGATCGCAATGGCGTCATCACCATCGTCAACCGCTCGGCGGAGACGATGCTCGCGATCTCTGCCACCGCGAGCGTCGGGCAGCCCCTTTCGGTGATCCTGCCCCATGTGTCTCGGGCCTTCGAGATCGGCCGCAGCTCGGGTCGCAACGGCTATCGCGACCAGGTGACGTTCTACCGCGCCGGTTCCGAGCGCACTTTCAACGTGCAGGTCACGCGGGAGGTGGGCTCCGGGGATCCGGACGACGAATCCGACGACTCCTACGTCGTCACCATCGACGACATCACTGACCTGGTGACCGCGCAGCGCACCTCCGCCTGGGCCGACGTCGCGCGCCGCATCGCCCACGAGATCAAGAACCCGCTGACGCCGATCCAGCTTTCGGCCGAGCGCATCCGCCGGCGCTTCGGCAAGGTTATCGTCGACGATCGCGAGATCTTCGATCAGTGTACCGACACCATCATCCGGCAGGTCGGCGACATCGGCCGCATGGTCGACGAGTTCTCGTCCTTCGCCCGCATGCCCAAGCCGGAAATGAAGGAGGTCGATCTTCGCGATTCGCTGCGCGAAGCGTCCTTCCTGCTCGAAGTCAGCCGCCCCGACATCGTCTTCTCGAAGGACTATGGCGACGAGCCGCTGATGGGCCGGTTCGACAGCCGGCTCATTGCGCAGGCCTTCGGCAACATCATCAAGAACGCCACCGAGGCCATCGACGCGGTGCACGACTGGCCCGCGGACCAGAAGAAGGAAGTGCGGGTGACCGCGCGGCCCGACGGCGAGATGTATCGCATCGACGTAGCGGACAACGGCAAGGGCCTGCCGCGCGAGAACCGCCAGCGGCTGCTCGAGCCCTACATGACCACGCGCGAGAAGGGGACGGGCCTCGGCCTGGCGATCGTCAAGAAGATCATCGAGGACCATGGAGGTCATCTCGAACTCCATGACGCGCCGGAGGATTTCTGTGGCGGGCGAGGGGCGATGCTGAGCCTCTTCCTGCCAGGGGAGGAAAGCCCAGCCAAGAAGCGGACAGCGGCTGAAGTGCCGCGCCCAAAGGACAAGACCGGGAAGATCGAGCATGGCGTCTGACATTCTGATCGTCGACGATGAGACGGACATTCGCGAACTCGTCGCGGGCATCCTGAGCGACGAGGGCCACGACACCCGCACCGCCCATGATGCGGACAGCGCGCTGGCTGCGATTGCGGACCGGGTTCCGCGGCTGGTGTTCCTCGACATCTGGCTGCAGGGCTCTCGCCTCGACGGACTTGCTCTCCTGGACGAGATCAAGACCCTGCATCCGAACCTGCCCGTGGTGATGATCTCGGGCCACGGCAACATAGAGACCGCCGTGTCGGCTATCCGGCGCGGCGCCTACGACTTCATCGAGAAGCCCTTCAAGGCCGACCGGCTGATCCTCGTCGCCGAGCGCGCGCTGGAAACCTCCAAGCTGAAGCGCGAGGTGCTCGAGCTGAAGTCGCGCACGGGCGAATCCTTCGAGCTGATCGGCATGTCCTCGGCGATGACGCAGTTGCGCCAGACCATCGAGCGCGTCGCGCCGACCAACAGCCGCATCATGATCATCGGCCCGTCGGGATCGGGCAAGGAAATGGTCGCCCGCGCCATCCATGCAGCCTCGCCGCGCAAGAACGGCCCGTTCGTTTCCCTCAACGCCGCGACGATCACGCCTGATCGCATGGAGATCGAGCTGTTCGGCACGGAATCGAACGGCACCGAGCGCAAGGTCGGCGCGCTGGAGGAGGCGCACAAGGGCGTGCTCTACCTCGACGAGGTGGCCGACATGCCGCGCGAGACGCAGGCCAAGATCCTGCGCGTCCTCGTGGAGCAGCAGTTCGAGCGGGTCGGCGGAACCAAGCGCGTGAAGGTCGACGTGCGCATCATTTCCTCGACCGCGCAGAACCTGGAGGGCCTGATTGCCGAAGGCCGCTTCCGCGAAGACCTCTACCACAGGCTGGCCGTGGTGCCGGTTACCGTTCCGGCGCTGGCAGAGCGGCGCGAAGACATTCCGTACCTGGTCGACGGCTTCATCAAGCAGATCGCCCGCCAGACCGGCATCAAGCCGCGCCGCATTGCCAACGACGCGATGGCGGTGCTTCAGGCCCACAACTGGCCGGGCAACGTCCGCCAGCTGCGAAACAACATCGAGCGGCTGATGATCCTGGTACAGGGGGAGGATGCCGATGCCCCGATCACCGCGGACCTGCTGCCCTCCGAGATCGGCGACGTGATGCCCCGCACGCCCACCCAGTCGGACGTACACATCATGGCGCTGCCGCTGCGCGAGGCGCGAGAGATGTTCGAGAAGGAATATCTGATCGCGCAGATCAACCGCTTCGGCGGAAATATCTCGCGTACGGCCGAATTCATCGGTATGGAGCGCTCGGCCTTGCACAGGAAGCTGAAATCGCTGGGCGTGTGATCGTCCGGCCCATACGACATCTGCGGCGGCTGGAGCGGCATGCGCATCATCATTTGTGGGGCAGGGCAGGTGGGCTTCGGCATTGCCGAACGCCTGGCCGCCGAGAAGCATGACGTCTCGATAATCGACACGGCTCCCGAGCTCGTCCAGAACGTGCGAGACACGCTCGACGTGCGCGGCTTCGTCGGCCACGGCTCGCACCCCGACGTGCTGGCTCGCGCCGGCGCCGAGCAGGCCGACATGATCATCGCCGTGACCCTCCACGACGAGGTCAACATCGTCGCCTGCGAGGTCGCCCATGCCCTCTTCAACGTGCCGATGAAGATCGCCCGCATTCGCGCGCAGTCCTACCTGCAGCCGCACTACCAGGACCTGTTCTCGCGCGAGCACCTGCCGATCGACGTCATCATCTCGCCGGAGCTCGAGGTGGGCGAGATGGTGCTGCGCCGCATCGCCCTGCCGGGCGCGACGGACGTCGTGCGGTTCGCCGACGACAGGATCGCCACGCTGGCCATCGAGTGCCAGGACGACTGCCCCGTCATCAACACGCCGCTGTCCCAGCTCAGCCAGCTCTTCCCGGATCTCCAGTCCACCGTCGTCGGCGTGATCCGGAGCGGAAAGCTCTTCATCCCGCGCTCCAGCGACCAGCTCTTCGCCGGCGATCTGGCCTATGTCGTAACGACGCGCGAACAGGTCCGCCGCACGCTCGGCCTGTTCGGCCACGAGGAGAAGGAGGCTTCCCGCATCGTGATTGCGGGCGGGGGCAACATCGGCATGTATGTCGCCTCGACCATCGAGGAGCGCCAGAGCCGCACCAAGGTCAAGATCATCGAGGCGAACCGCAACCGCGCCGTGGTGGTGGCCGACCGCCTGCGGCGAACGCTCGTCCTGCACGGCAGCGCGCTCGACCAGAAGCTCCTGGCCGAGGCCGAGATCCAGGACGCCGACCTCATGGTCGCGCTCACCAACAACGACCAGGTCAACATCCTCTCCAGCGTCATGGCCAAGCGCCTCGGCTGCCGTTCCAGCCTGGTGCTCATCAACAATCCGAGCTTCCTCGACATGACGAAGTCGGTCGGCATCGACGCGACCATCAATCCGGGGACCGTGACCGTCTCGCGTGTGCTCCAGCACGTGCGTCGGGGCCGCATCCGTGCCGTTCACAGCCTCTACCGAGGCGGCGCCGAGATCATCGAGGCCGAGGCGCTGGAAACCTCGCCGCTGGTCGGACAGGCGCTGCGCGACCTCGACCTGCCGGACGGCATGCGGATCGGCGCCGTCTATCGCGACGGCACCGTTCTGACGCCGAGCGGCTCGCTGCGTATCCGTGCCAAGGATCGTGTCGTGATCTTCGTGCTCGAGCGGGCGGTCAAGCAGGTCGAGCAGATGTTCCGCGTCAGCCTGGAATTCTTTTGAGGGTTAGAGCCGAATGCCACGCATTGCCTATGTGAACGGCCGCTACGTCCCGCATCGCGACGCCAGCGTCCATATCGAGGACCGCGGCTACCAGTTCGCAGACGGTGTCTATGAGGTGTGCGAGATCTCGCGCGGCTACATCATCGACATGCCCGGCCACCTGGACCGGCTCGACCGGTCGCTGCGCGAGCTCTCCATCGGCTGGCCGGTGTCGCGCAAGGCGCTCGAAATGATCCTCGGCGAGGTCGTGCGCCGGAACCGCGTCCGTAATGGACTGGTCTACCTGCAGGTCACGCGCGGCGTCGCCCGGCGCGACCACGTGTTCCCGCCGGCTTCCGTGCGCCCCGCGCTCGTCGTGACCGCGAAGTCCACAGATCCCGCGGTTTCGGCGCGCCGCGCGGAGGCCGGCGTTTCGGTGATCACCGTTCCGGATAACCGCTGGGAGCGCGTCGACATCAAGACGGTCGGGCTGCTGCCGAACGTTCTTGCCCGCCAGAAGGCGAGGGAGGCGGGCGCATACGAGGCCTGGTTCGTTGGTACCGACGGCAACGTTACCGAAGGCTCGTCCACCAATGCATGGATCGTGTCGCAGGACGGCAGGCTGGTCACGCGTCCGGCCGAGCACGGCATCCTGCGCGGCATCACCCGCGGAACGGTCATCAAGGTGGCGGAACAGATGGGCCTGAAGATCGAGGAAAGGGCATTCACGGTCGAGGAGGCCAAGGCCGCTCGGGAGGCCTTCATCACCTCCGCGACCAGCATTGTCCTGCCCGTGGTTTCGATCGACGGTGCCGCAGTTGCCAACGGTCATCCGGGTTCGGTGGCGCTTTCCCTGCGCGCGGCGTTTTTTGACGTTGCGGAAAAGTGTCTCGCCTGATAACCGCCACGCTGGACCAAACTGGATTCCCCTCTCATTCGTCCGGGGACGAGTGCTTGACATTCCGGCCGTTTCTTGCGGAATGCCAATACTCTTGAGGGGAACGCGAAAGAAAAAAGACGATGGCCGAACGACCCCAGAACCTTCAGGACCTTTTTCTGAATTCCGTCCGCCGGAGCAAGAATCCGCTGACGATCTTTCTCGTCAACGGCGTCAAGCTGACGGGCGTCGTAACCTCGTTCGACAATTTCTGCGTCTTGCTGCGGCGCGACGGCCATTCGCAGCTTGTCTACAAGCACGCGATCTCGACCATCATGCCTAGCCAGCCGGTGCAGATGTTCGACGCCGACGACCAGAGCGCCTGATTGGCGAAGCCAGGGTCGGAGGCTGGCCGCGCGCGGCCGAACCAGACTTCGGGGAAGGAACCCACGGAGGAGGCAACGGCGCGGGCGATCGTGCTGGTTCCGGTCCTGCGGTCGGGCGCGGATACCCCCGAACACGGGGACGCGCCCCGACACACGCGCTCGCCCGAAGCACGCCTTGCGGAAGCGCTCGGTCTCGCTCTCGCGATAGACCTCGACGTCGCCGCCTCGGCGGTCATTACGGTGGCTGAACCCCGCCCCGCAACCCTCCTCGGTAGCGGAAAGGTTGAAGAGATCGCCACGATGGTGGCCGACACCGGTGCCGGCCTCGTCGTGGTCGACCACCCGCTCACTCCAGTGCAGCAGCGCAATCTCGAGAAGGCCACCGGCGCCAAGGTGCTGGATCGCACGGGCCTCATCCTCGAGATCTTCGGCCGCCGCGCCCGCACCCGCGAAGGCACGCTCCAGGTCGACCTCGCGCACCTGACCTACCAGAAAGGCCGGCTCGTGCGGAGCTGGACCCACCTCGAACGCCAGCGCGGCGGCGCCGGCTTCCTCGGCGGTCCCGGCGAGACCCAGATCGAAGCCGACAGGCGCGCCCTGCAGGAGCGCATCGTGCGCCTGAAGCGCGAGCTCGAGCAGGTGCGGCGCACCCGCGACCTGCACCGTGCCAAGCGCCGCAAGGTGCCGTTCCCGGTGATCGCGATCGTCGGCTACACCAATGCCGGCAAGTCGACGCTGTTCAACCGCCTCACTGGCGCGGGCGTGCTGGCCGAGAACATGCTGTTCGCGACGCTCGACCCAACGCTGCGCCGCATCCGCCTGCCGCACGGCACGCCGGCCATCCTGTCCGACACGGTCGGCTTCATCTCCGACCTGCCCACCCATCTGGTCGCGGCCTTCCGGGCGACGCTGGAAGAGGTGGTCGAGGCGGACCTGATCGTGCACCTGCGCGACGTATCCGACCCGGACACCCAGGCCCAGGCCGAGGATGTGAACCGGATCCTCCAGGATCTCGGCGTCGACACCACCGATCGCGACCGGATCATAGAGGTCTGGAACAAGATAGACCTGCTCGACGACGCCACGCGTCAGCACGTGCTGGCCGACGTCGGAAAGGGCTCGTCGGGCGCCGCGATCCCGATCTCGGCGGCGAACGGGGAGGGGGTCGATCGCCTGGTCACCGAGATAGAGCGTCGCCTGGCCGGTGCGATCGTCACCACCGAGGTGACGCTCGCTCCCTCGCAGCTCTCGCTGCTCGACTGGGTCTACCGTAACGGCGAGGTGACCCGCAGGGTGGACCGCGACGACGGCAGCGTCGTCCTGACTGTGAGCGCCACCGCTTCGGCCCGCGACGAGCTGCGCGAGAAGCTCGCCACTGGGAAGAAGCCGAAGGGTACCGACGACAACTAAGCGCTGTCCTTCAGCCGCGAGGCCGAAAGCCCGCTCGCGCGGCTGGTTACACGCGGTCCTTTGCCTTGGCCTCGCGCCAGAGTTCCTCCATCTCGTCCAGCGACGCCTCTTGCAACGAGCGGCCCTGGGCGTTCAGGGCCGCTTCCACCGCGTGGAACCGCCGGCGGAACTTGTCGTTCGTGCTGGTCAGCGCGGCCTCCGAATCCAGCCCGAGATGCCGGCCGAAATTGACGAGCGAGAACAGTACGTCGCCGAACTCGTCAACGATCTCCGCCTGCTCGCCGGCCGCCATCGCGGCGCGCAGCTCGCCGATCTCTTCCTCGATCTTGTCGAGGATCGGCGCGGCCTCCTTCCAGTCGAAGCCGACGCGCGCGGCGCGCTGCTGCAGCTTGAGGGCGCGCGTCAGCGCGGGCAAGGCGACCGGAACCTCGTCGAGAAAGCCGGAATCTCGTGGCTGGTCGACGACCCCGCGCCGGGCGCGCGCGGCCTGGCGTTCGGCCTTTTCCTCCGCCTTGATGGACTCCCACATGCCCTTGGCCATGCCGGCGCCCCGCGCCTTGGCATCGCCGAAGACGTGCGGATGGCGCCGGATCATCTTGGCGGTGATGGCCTCGACCACGTCGCCGAAGTCGAACTGGCCTTCCTCTTCCGCCAGGCGCGCGTGGTAGACCACCTGCAGCAGCAGGTCGCCGAGCTCCTCGCGCAGGTCGTCCGGATCGTGCCGCTGGATCGCGTCCGCCACCTCATAGGCTTCCTCGATCGTGTAGGGCGCGATCGTTTCGAAAGTCTGCTCAAGGTCCCACGGGCAGCCGCCGTCCGGGTTGCGCAGCGCCGCCATGATCTCGATCAGCCTCGCAATGTCCCGCGATTTGCGCATCGGCTCGTGTTCGCTCATGGGAGATCCTGTCGGTGCGGTGACGTCGCCGGCTACCGGGTGGCGCATTTAGCGCCGGTCGCAGGCAAGCGTCACGCTTCAAGGGCAGGCGGGACATTTCCCGCCATGGCCTCCCGCTACGCGATCGCTCTTTCCCGCGCAACCTGTCGGCTTGGGAGACTGGAAATGCACCCGCAGGCGCCGTCCGCGGCGCGACAAATCTATCGGGTAAAGCGCTCTTCCGATACCGGGGTTGCGATGCCGCTCACGAGGTCCGGCTCGTGGCGAAGCCCGCACGCCGCGACCATCCTTCGTGAGGCTGCGTTCGATGCGGACACGATCTCGTAGATATGCGTCGCCTGCAGGTCCTGCATCACACCGGCGATCATCAGCGCGTTGATACAGCTGCCGAGACCTCGGCCGCGCTGCGCCGCCGCCACGGCGACCAATCCGCCCCAAGCGTAGCTGCGATAGGGGCTGTGCGCATTGTGCGGCAGATAGCCATGCGCCGCCGCCACGACGCGGCCTTCTCTATCCTGGAGTGCAAAGGTCTTCGCCGGGCCACACCGACCGACGAGCAACGAGCCGGAAAAGGGGACAACACCTGTCTCCGCTATCAGGGTCTGGATGCGCCTCGTATCATCGCCGTCGGGATCGTGGGGGCTATGCATTGAGCTGCTTCCATCCGGCAGCCCATCGGAGAGGATCACGGCACATGCTGCGAGCGCCGTAGCGCGATCGGCAAGGTACACGTCCCATGTGTCGAGGCGGAAACCTCGCTCCTCGAGGCGCAAACCAACTTCGCGCGCTTTCACTGCAGACAGCAGGCGAAAGCCGAACACACCATCGCGCTCGAGAAACTCGTCGATTTGCGCCCATCCGAACCGGTCGGGATCGTCGCAGCCCATCGTACGGCCAGTCTGGCAAGCACCAGGCGTCGCGGCGATGAAGGCGGCAGCCTCTTCGGCCCTGGCTTGCAGCCGCTGCTGGACCTCCGTGCCGAAATAGCCCGACATGCTCGCCCCGCAAAATCTGCGCCAGCGATCATAGCGTAGGCATTGCCCTGGGCCAACCGGACTGTCCCGTGGCCCGACGAGGGGCCTCCGTGGTCAGCCGGCAGCGCGCGCCATCGCGTGGGCCACCAGCCTGTCAATGAGTTCCGGGTAGCTGACCCCGCTCGCTTCCATCGCCTTGGGATACATGCTGATATTGGTGAAGCCGGGGATGGTGTTCACCTCATTGACCAGGATGCGCATGTCCGGCGTGACGAAGAAGTCAACGCGGGCCATGCCGTCGCAGCCCATCGCCCGGAACGCACGCCCGGCGGTCTCCCGCAGTCGCGCCTCCACATCGGCCGGGAGGTCTGCCGGCACCTTCACGACGGCGCCGTTCGCGTCCACATACTTCGCGTCGTAGCTGTAGAAGCCGTGGCTCTCGGCAGCGACGATCTCGCCCGGCCGCGAAACGAACAGCCCACCGGCCGCGTCCTCCAGAACGGCGCATTCGATCTCGCGGCCGAGGATGAACTCTTCGGCCAGGAGCTTGTGGTCGTGGCGGAATCCTTCGGCGAGCGCGGCGTCGAACCCGTCCGCATGCGTCACCTTGCTGACCCCGACCGACGAACCCTGCCGCGCCGGCTTGACGAACATCGGCAGACCGAGCCGTGCCTCGACCTCGGCAAAGGACGGGAGTGCTGACTGCTCGATGGTGATGGAGCGCGCGGTGTCTACGCCGGCTTGGGTCAGGAGCCGTTTGGCGACGTCCTTGTCGAGCGCCACGGCGGAGCCGAGGATACCGCATCCAACCAGCGGCACGCGTGTGACTTCGGCCAGCCCCTGCACCGACCCGTCCTCGCCGTGCAGGCCGTGAAGCACCGGAAAGAGCGCGTCGATGGCGGGCAGGGGGCTCGTCCTGCCATCCGCCTCCACGGCCAGCATCCGGCCCGCGCCGCCGGGCACGGGGCAGACCTCGGTGCCGCTCTCCGGCGTGCCTGGAACGCCGCCGTCGAAAGAGCCCAGAAGCCATTGCCCGTTGCGCGTGACGAAGATCGGAACCACTTCGTAGCGCGCCGGATCGAGCGCGGCCATCACGTTTGTTGCCGACATCAGCGACACCTCGTGCTCGGCCGACCGCCCCCCATAAAGCACCGCGATGCGGAGTTTTGCGGGCGTGGCGGCTACGGGCATGGGAAACGTCTCCGGGAACGGAAAGCAGCGTCGGCCGGTCGCGACTCATCCGACGTAATGTCGTAAGGCGTCAGGCACCGCTTGCAAAGACGCGCGGGTGGAGCATGTCAAATGTCGGGCGTCCGCACAGCCGCCACGCGGAACCCGTGCGGTTCGAGATCCCGACCGTCTTCGGCCTTTAGCTGCAGCCTTGGAAGCGGGCGTCCTTCGGCAGTGTCCACGATCGTGTGGCCGAGGTTGCCGGCTTCGGTACAGTGCTCCTCGCCCCACTGCCAAAGCGCCACGAGCACGATCCCGAGTTGCCGTCCCTTGAGCGTCAGGACGTAGAGATGCCCGGCCGGGGAGTCGGGATCGGGTTCGACGGCCAGCACGCCCTCGCTGACGAGCTTCCGCAGGCGCGTCGTCAGGATGTTCCTGGCTATGCCGAGCGCCTTCTGAAACTCGGAAAACCGCTGGCGGCCCTTGAAGGCCTCCCGGACGATCAGGAGTGTCCACCACTCGCCGACAACGTCCAGCGCCCGCGCGATGCCGCAGTTGGCGTCTCCAAGGTCCGTCCGCTTGCCCTTCAACTGTCCTGTCCGTGCGTTTTGGCAACTGTACGGTTGCAAAGTTAAACCATGTCATATTAGATGTCGACAGGTTTTAAAATTAAACCGCCCCGATGTAGGGGAATCCCGGAGACTGCAATGGGTGACCTTTTGGACCTGGCGATCGCCGCGCATGGCGGTTGGGAACGCTGGCGGCAGATCGGGAACATTCGTGCGCATCTCGCTGTCGGCGGAACCATCTGGAGCATGAAGGGCTGGCCGGATGCCTACGCCGACGTCCACTGTTCGGTCAGCACCCGTCAGCCGCACACGGAGTTCACGCCGTTCCTGAAAGCGGGACAGCACTGTGTCTGGGAGCCTCAGCGGACGGCCATCGTCAGCGACGACGGCATGGTGCTGGACGAGCGCGCGTCGCCGAGATCGCATTTCGGGGGCCACGCTATCGCGACACGATGGGACCAACAGCATCTGGTCTATTTCACCGGCTATGCGATGTGGACCTATCTCACCACGCCGTTCCTGCTCGGGCTCCCGGGCTTCGGGTGGGAAGAAATCGAACCCTGGTCCGAAGGGGACGAAACCTGGCGCCGGCTGCGCGTGACGTTCCCTGAAGACGTGCCCAGCCACTCGACCGTGCAAACCTTCTACTTCGACAGCACCGGGCTGCTGCGCCGCCACGACTACAGCGTCGAGATCATGGGCGGTACGTCGAGCGCCAACTACGCCAGCGACTACCGAGTCCGCGGGGGCCTGCAGTTTCCGATGAGGCGACGCGTCTATGCGATTGGCCCGGACAATCGGCCGATGCTGGAGAGGGTCGCCGTGGCGATCGACATTCTCGACATCGACGTGGCCTGACGCCTGAGGGTAGATGAATTGCGGCCAGGTCCGCATTCCTTGCCCCTTGCCCGCGCACGACAATCCGGCCAATTTGCCGGACGCCCCTGGGGGCGACGGGAGGACATACGGAGATGAATTTCGGATCTCGCCGCGCTGGCGGCCGGAAGCAGAAACGAGACGGGCAGGAGCCCGGAAGTCCCCTGTTTCGGTGCAGAGAGTAGCCGCGAAGCGGCGCGAGACGCGCTCTCGCGAAACATCCATCACAGCTCCGTTCAATATTGATACGCCACGATTCCATGACCCTGACTGCGGCTGCACTGTGTGTGGCGATGGTGCTTTGCTGGTCGCTGCTTACTCCCGGCGGCATTTCCGTTGACCAATGGCAGGGCTGGGTGCTGGCGGCAGCGCCCCTCGCCATCGCCTCGATGTCCCAGACCTTGCCCATCATTGCCGGAGGGCAGGGGCTTTCCGCCGGCGCTACCATGGTGCTGGTGGCATCCGTCGTGGCTGGCATGCCGATGGCGACGACAGGCGCGGCGCTCATGGCAATCGCGCTCGGCCTCGCGGTCGGTGTCGCGGTGGGATGCATCAATGGCCTCCTGATCGGGTTCCTTGGCCTGCGTTCCACCCCGGTGACGCTGGCCACCGGCGGCGCGGCGATGGCGTTCGCACTCGACCTGATCGGCGGTTATGTCGGGGCCGCCGACAGCCTGTCGGCTCTCGTCTACGGGTGGACTCTCGGCGGCATCCCGTTGCTGCCGCTACTGCTGCTGGCGCTCGTCTGCATCGCGGGCATGGCATTTCAACGGACCCGGCTCGGGCTAGCATTGCGTGCGCAGGGCAGCGACATCGCCGGCGCGCGCGGTGGAGGGGCGCCGGTTTTCATCGCCTACACCGCGGCGGGCGCAGGTGCCGCGCTCGGTGGCATCCTGCTCGCAGCGGCTTACGGTTTGGACAACCTCAGCTACGGTGCGCCTCTGCTTCCGCAGATCCTGGCAGCCATCGCTCTCGGTGGCGGCGTATCCGGCCTCGGCGGAGGCTCGGTCCTGGGATCGCTGCTGGGCGCCCTGGTTGTCGTCACTTCCTCCAACCTGCTCATGCCGCTGGGCATTTCGGAGGGGCTCCTGACCGCCGTCGATGCGGGCTGGCTGCTGCTTGGACTGCTGCTGTGCGTCGCGCGACGTCCAACCCTTCCGCCCGCCGTTGTGACCCGGAGCGCCCACCAGCCCATGCGGTGGACGATCGTCGTCGGATGCGCCTTCATCCTGCTGCTCGCTGCCAATCTCCGCCCGGAGGCCGCTGACCTGGCCGCCATGGCGGCGGGCGTCGGGGTGCTCGCCGTCGGACAGATGGCGATTCTGCGCAATGGCACCGTGGACCTTTCGATGCCGACGCTGATCTCGATGGCGGCGGTGACGACGGTGACGCTCACGCAGGGCGTCAACGACGTCCTGCCCAAGACGCTGTTGCTCATCCTTGCAGTCGCGCTCGCCGTCGGGCTGTTCCACGGATGGATCGCGACGCGGATCGGGCGTGCCGTCATGATCGCAACCCTGGCCACCGCCGGCATCCTGCAGGCCGTCAGCGTCGAGATGCTGCTGACACAGCCGACCGGGTTCACTCCGCGGGCTCTGACGACCGTGAACGAAGCGCGCTGGCTCGGCATGTCGCCCTTCGCCTGGGGACTTGCCGTGATCGGTCTCGTCATGGTCCTGGTTCTGGACTGGCCGTCCAGCCGTCGGCGTCTGCTCGTCACCTATGTCGCCAGCGCCCTGGCGTCGGCCTTGTTCGGCATCTTCGTCGCCGCCTACGGCGGCTCGGCAGGTTTTAGCCCGATAGACACTTACCTGCTGCCTGCGGTCGCGGCAGGGTGGATCGCCCACACGCTGAGCTCCGGTCGCGGCAGCGTGGCCCTGGCGATTCCGGCCGCCATCGCGCTTTTCGCCGTCGACACCGTGCTGCTGGGATCAGGCGCCGGCTACAGCATGCGCATCGGCGCACTTGCCGTTGCCCTTGTGCTGGCCGAATGGCTGGGTGTCCGGCGGGTTGTTCGGCGCGCCGAGGCCCCCGTGGAACGTACGATCGCTTAGCTACCGGCTCTGGTCGCAGGGGAGTTCGATCAACGCAAGCGGAGGCGACGCAACAATGTCCCGGAGCGAGATCGATGCGCCGGTCCGAAGCTTGGGCGGGAAACGCGCTGGCAAGCTCCGCTACGGGCACGGCGACTTCACTGACCGCAAGCGGCAGCACCCGAGGCCGCGCGGCGTGACGATCTCGGGACGACTCGAAAGCCGCGCACAAGACGATCGGCTTCGACTGGTGATAACGGAGGTCTCATGCTGAACGAGCCCGGAACGAGGTATCGCTGAACCCGGAGCGCCTGTGGAACTTAGGTTGCCAAAGCTCGACATCGAGCCAGGTCGCCAGCCCGCAGTCGCGATGCTGCCGGCCAGCCGTCGCGCGGCCAAGATATGCGTTAGTTCCATAATCTATCTTATGCGACTTTTGGATTGGGTGTAAGGCGGGCCGAGATTGCATTTTGACTCATAAAATGTCCTTTTGACCCATAAGTTGGCACTCTCGGTCTGGCCCCTGCCCACGCCGACAAGTTTCGTAATTGCACACGACGAGGTTCTCGACGCTCACCGCGGCCTGAACGAGCCAGCTCATGCCCCAGGTGGACGTCTGAGCGAGATCCAGCTATCGGTCTCCGCCAATTCCGAACGCAGACGCTGATTTGGACGGAGTGCAAGTCGTGCAGAGGCTCTCGATACGAATAGCAATGTGACGCGCCAAGCGTGCCTTCGGGCGCGCGCTGTCCGATGCTTCGTTTTCGAGAGATGCTCCCATGGCTTTCCGCTACACCGCAGACACCCACTTTTCACATGAACGGATGCTGACAGCATGCAACAGACCGTTTTCCGACGTCCGACAAATGGACGAGGCCCTGGTCCGCTCGTGGAATGCCGTCGTTTCGCCCGAGGACACGGTTTTTCATCTGGGCGATTTTTCCATGCGCCTACATGACGGCGACCGGGTTCGCTCGATCTTTTCCAGGCTCATGGGCCGTAAGGTGCTCATTTTGGGAAACCATGACTACGAGACGCCAAACGTCGTTCACCCAGTCATCGAATCCTTGGGATGGGAACGGCCGCCGGTCCAACAGCTTGAGGTGACGGACGGAGGGCAGCGCGTCTTCCTGAGCCATTTTGCCTGCAGGACATGGCCAGGCATCAGGAAAGGGTCGTGGCATTTCTACGGCCACTGCCACGGGGAACTGCCAACCTATTACCGCTCGCGCGATGTCGGCGTGGACTGTCCGGACACCAGGTATTCTCCCCGGACGTTCAGCGAGTTGACGCGACAGATGAAGGGCGCTGGTGTTCCGGAAGGCGCAGTGTGATACTCTGCGTCGTCGAAGGGGAACCTCATGACCAAGAAGAATGACGACCCGAAGGTCCCTGCGAGTGGCGAGCAGGCAGGAAATGTCTCGTACTGGGATGCCTTGGTGGCCGAGGGCTTCGTTCCGGCACGCGTGCGCAGGCGGGTGGTCGTCGCAGAGGGTCATCCAGAAGTCCTCCTGACCCGGTATAGGCCGGGCCAGGATTTGGCGGACGAGTAATCCGTCACCCGCCTGTCGAGCGGATGTTAGGCCGCTTCGAAGGCTGCAAACAACCTGGCCCAGCGGTCGAGCACGTCAGCCTCGAACTTCGCGTGCCCGCGTGCCAGCGCACGCTTCTTTGCTTCACGGGCGATGTCGACCTTCCAGCCTTCTGCCAGATCGATTCCCTGTCCGGCAGCCCAGGATTCGATCTGCGGGACAATCGGACTGCCCGCCTTCGCCACGTCGGAGAACGGGATGTCCGCCTGCCGGAGCTGGCGGTCGACGACGTCAGCGAGAAAATCAGTCGGCAGCAGGTCCTCGATCTCCGAGTTCGCGAATCCCACGAAGTCGTCCGTCGACAGCACTCGATCCTTGCCGCCCTGATAGATGCCGTTCTTCAGGTCCATCGCCATCTTGCGGCCGATCTCGTCTCCATCCAGCAGCATGATCGGCAGCACCTCGTCCCGGCCACTGAGAATGCTCGCCACCACTTTCGCGTTCTTGGCCCCATGGGACGGCGGAAAAACGATCTCCCGCTTCGGAGCGATGCGCTGGGCCGCGATCAGCAGCGTCTTGATCATGGCCAGGTAGTGCTGGTCCGAAGGCCCCTCTACGATCACGGGATGGCAGCCGAGAAGCAGGCTCTCGGCCACGTTCATGTTGAGCGCTGAGTGAATCGCGTAGGTGGCGCCGGACTTCCTCGGGTCTTCGTGCCCTCGCCTGAGGTCGGACGAAGCCTTCGTCGATCCGTCTTCGCTCACGTACACCTTGCGAGCACGATCCAGCATGTCGGCGTCGACCAGGAACGGCGAATGCGTGGTGTAGAGCAGCTGATTGGTGTTGGACAGGTTCTCGAAGAACGCGGACAGGTCACGCTGCGCGAGCGGATGAAGTGACAGCCCGGGTTCGTCCAGCAGAAGGATCGAGTTCTGATGGCTCTGCTCGCTCTCGACCAGGAACACGAGATAGAAGCTAAGGAACCACTGCAGGCCGGTGCTCCGGTCCTCCAGCTCGACCTTCTCGGGACGCCGCGAGTCGCTGACCCAGATCCGGAAGTGGTTGCCGTCCGCCTGGAACTCGAACGTGTAGTCCCCCTGTTTCCACCAGTTCTTGAACCGCTTAGTCAGGTCTGTTCCCGCCGAGTTCAGCATGATCGTGCGGGTGCGCTTCCGCTCGAACACCTCGGCTATTCGGGCTTCGTTGCCCTTCTCGCCCTCTTGAATGTCACGGCCAAGCTCAAGGATCTGATCGGGCTGGAGCTTGACGAAGCTGAAGAGGACGCGGAGCGTCCGGGCCTTCGCCGCTTCTCGCACACCAAGGTCCTCCCGCTTCATGTTCTGGACGACATGCGGAAGGTAAATCTCGGAGTCGAGATTGCCGTAGTTGGAGTAGTAGACGAAGCGCGGGAGCTTGCCGATCACCAGCTTGCGAACTTCCTCGATGGTTCCCGGCTCCGGCCGCTCGAGCTGCTTGGCGGCATCCTCAAGCTCCTCGAGGAGCGCGGAAAAGCGCGGAACTATCGAACTCGTCGGGGCCGGATTCTCGGGTAGCGCTTGACGCAGCTTCGCGGCCGTCTGGCGTAAGGCGGACTTGTCTAGCGGCCCCCTGCCCTCGAAGGATTCGGCCGCGGAGCGGATGGCAGCCTCGAGGTCCTCCCTGAGAGTGCCCTCCTTGGCAAGGGCGGCGATGCCGCCCAGTTCGCCGAGGGCTTTCTGCAGCATCCCGACAGCATCGGCCTCCTCGACGGATCGACGCTGCTTATGCTTCGGGAAGCTGACAAGGTATTCGCCGTCGTAGAAGCGGCTGACCCTCACGACCTCGACTACGGATCCCGGCAGCCCTGTGATGGCAGCAAGTTTCTCGGCCAGCTCGCTGGCGTCAAAGTCGGCCGTGATGAATGCGAACGATGCCGGCGAGGCCTGGATTTCGTTGAACGTGGCCTTCGGATAGTCAGAAGTTGGCTTGAGCTCGCCTTCCCTTGCAGGATTCAGTTTCCACAGCGGAAGCAGCAGGTTGGTTTTGCCCGACTCGTTCACGCCGATGAGTGCGGTGACCTGATCGACTTCCACCCAGCCGCTGTCGACCACCGACCGAAAATTAGTGACATTGAACCTGGTTAGCTTCATCCTGCCCCCTTCCCCGTCCCCGAATATCACTTCCGCGTCCCGCAATTGCAATGCGAGGAAGCGCGGACGTCAACACCTTTGGCGGGCGCGCACGCCCCGTCCGCGAGTCCACGAAGTCCTCGTCAATGTTGATCGACTAGCTTCAGCCGTGGCTGCTGGGCGACTACATCCCGGAGTTCGTCGCCCGTAAGACTGCCCTGCCCCAGCAGCGCCTCCGCAATCCGCTCGACCTCATGACGATGACTCTCGACGATACGCTTGGCCCGGGCGAACTGCTCCGCCAGCACCTTGTCGACACGCGCATGCAGGAAGCGGTCGAGCCGGAGGGCGCTGAACAGCTCTTCTTCGTCCTCGGACGCAAGGTACGCGAAGCCCTCGCCGAGACCGTACGAGGCCTCGAACGTCAACGCCGAGAGGGTCGCGTCGTGAAGGTCGGAGCCTCGTCCGCCGCCCCCGCCCGCCGAGCGGTCGCCCAGCGTGACTTCCTCGGCCGCGAGGCCTCCCAGCCGCACGCAGATGTCGTCCAGCAGCTGCGACCGCGTCCGTTCCCGCATTGGCCTCTGGCGGATGAACACGCCGCCGCCGTCCTGGAGTCCGGTCACGTACGGCGCGAGGGTACTGGCGAGCGTAGCGGAGACGAGTTCCCCCACGTCCAGGACAAGGCAAACGACGGCATGCCCCGCCTCGTGCAGCGCCGACCTCCGCCGGACATCCTCGGGGATCGCCACGCGAACGGGAAGCTCGGCAATGAGGTCATCGAGGATAAGGTCGCGCCGTACCCGGCGCGCCCGGCGCCTTCCCTGGCGGACCAACTGCTCGAGCGAGGCTCCGCTCCAGCCATCCGTTCTCGCCGCGATGCCCGACAGGTCGGCACCCGGAAGGAGTCCTTGAAGGTGCCAGCGCAGGATACCCTCCCGCCCCTTCTGGTCGGGAAGCGGAATGCGGACATGCCTGTCGAGGCGGCCGGCTCGGACGAGAGCGGCATCTAGCCTCTCCGGATGATTGCAGGCGCCAACCACGACGATCCCTTCCCGGCTCTCCGTCCCGTCAATGCATTCAAGCAGCGCGGCCACGACCTCGGTGGCGTACTGCGCGTTGTCGCCGCTGAACCGCTCGCGGTCGCCGACTGCGTCGATCTCGTCCAGAAAGATGATCGACGGCGCGTTCCTGCGGGCCTCGTCGAAAGCTGCGTGCATCGCCTTCAGAAGGTCGCCGAGGTGCCCCTTGGCCTGCCATCGGCCGAGGGAGCCCAGCACCAGATTGACATCGCAGGTTCTCGCAAGCGCTCCGGCGAACGTCGATTTACCCGTCCCGGGCGGTCCCGACAGAAGGATTCCTCGGTCGACGTCTTCCCAACCAATCTTGCCTGCTTTCCAGTCCGCGAGGTCGATCGCAAGTTCGCGGCCCCAGTCACCCGCCTCGCCGAGTCCGTGAAGGTCGTCCAGCGTCGGGCCGGAGACATCCGTGGGCTTCGGCTTTGGCGCAGTCGCCTGCTTCATCATCGCGATTGCGGTACCCACGGGCCGTCCTCGCCGCAGTGCCGCTGCGACGATCTCCATCGGCACTGTCGCAATGAACTCGGCCTGGTCCTGCGTGATCGAGAGGCCGAGGCATAGCTTCGCCCCGGCGATCACGTGACGCGGCTGAATAGGCCCGATCTCAACGATCGCGTCGGCCGCCATGCGGAAGGTATCCGGGACACTGGCAGAGTGCTGGGCCACAAGGATCACGCGCGACTTCTTGGCCATCACCTTGGAAAGCTCCGGGTCATCCGAGGACCGCCTGCGGTCGCTTGTCTTCAGCTTGACCTCGGTGTTGTCCAAGCCGCCATACGTCGTAATGGCCGGGCCGTGAGCAGCATAGCGCGCCGCGTCTTCGTAGATGGCGGCATCCGCTCCTTCAGGCAGCACGAGGGCAAGAACGACGGGTTCGAAGGTCCGGAGCTGCCAGACCGGGCGGCAGGCGCGCATGATCGAGCAATACGCAAGGAAGCGCGGGAGGTATCGATAGAGCTTGCGCCGGAATTCAGCATCGTTGCCTCCGACGAGCGCCTGAAGGGGATGGAGCCTGGTCATCGTGATTACCTGTCTAGGAATGCGCTGGTCGCGCGAGAAGTCAGCCGTGGCCGTGGATGCGCCGGACCTGCGTTTCGGGGCCGATCCGCGAATCGTCGAGATCGATCTCCACGAAGCGATGCAGAATCAGTGACGACAGTCCGGCTATCGGCGGTGCCTCCCGAAAGGCACGCATGCACTCGGCGACCGTCATGGAACCGTGTTCGTCCAAGGCAGCAAGCAGACGGACGCGGTCGCCAAGCGGACAATGCCAGCGGGCATAGCGGAGGAGGTCCCGCGCGTTGGCCAGCCTGGCCCCTGCCCTGATCTCGTCGGCGGACTTCCAGCCGTAGCGGAATCCTTCACGGCGGGCGACTTCCTCGACCCACGGCTCGGGAGCGGTTTCAGCGGCATCCAACAGGCAGGTCCCCTGCCCTCCCGAAACCAGGAAGTCCGGAGCATGTGAGCGGCCGCCGCTCCTGAGGACAAGAGGCAGACAGGACCACTCCTCCACCTCGGGGTCGACATCCAGCAGGCATCCGAGGTCACGCGCCAGCTGACTGCGGAACAACGGCGTTCCCGCGCACCGCACGGTGCCGCGCGGATGGAACGAGACCGCTTCCGCTTCTGCGCGAACGGCTTCAATGGCGAGTTCTTCAGTTCTTGGCTGGGCGGTCATGGGACGCTCCACACATACGCATAGGGATCGGCCGCCGTCTGGGCAGCGGCAGAGCCGATCAGCGTATGAGGAGCGAGGCCTGTTTCATGACGGGGTGAACGGATAGTGAACGATCAAACTGACGTCAACATGAATTCGTACCGACAGCCGCGCCGTCGGTATGTTGTGGCAGTGCACGATGCTGGTTCCGTTCCCACGTTTCGATGAGGAACAGCGCGGCAGATCCGGCCGAGTTAAGAGCCAGCCTCGCAATTCGCGGGTCAATCCTCTTGTGGCCCTTTTCGCGGCCATGAGCGTCACCCGCATGTGTCCGCAGTGCCCCGATGCCTTTCGTAACGGAAGTAAGCGCGCCGAGTATCTGGCGGACATCCTGCTCCGTCTCAGCCGGAAGGTCGGTCCGCCCGGGAGACAGGCCCAATGGCTCCTGAACCGCCGACAGCAGGCCGCTGATATCGCGCTTGGCAGGAAGCGGGAGTCGAAGCTCTATCAGGATCGAACGACAGACAGCCTCTATCAGCGAGCAGGCTGCCGTGACGGCATCTTCCGGGTCGTCCTTCACGCTTGCCAGCGCGCGGGCGAGTTCGACCTGGACGGTGTCGAAGTCGAATGCCGCGACCTTGCTGATGAAAGGCTCCACCAACACGCCCGTCGCCAGCCGTTCCGTCAAATGCGGCTTGGCGTTAACGACGGTGACCGCCAGGCCATCAGGTTCAAGCGCCTTGTTAATGTGGTCTCGTACCGCGGTCGCCTTCGCAGGTTCCTGCATGTAGTGCCGTGGATCGCAGATGTGCAGCAGCACACGCTTTACATGTTCGTCCCCGTCCCATTGCGACGCGGTACTGCGAAGGAAATCGGTGGTGGCCGGCACCCGCGACGCGGTGCCAATCCGCATGTCCAGCCCGCATTCAAGAAAGAACTGTTCGATCTTCGGACCCGAGCGGTAGATACCGATCGGTGGGCCTGTGTCCGGACCCGCTCCTGCGCCGCCCGTGATCGTATCCACGAGTGCTTTGATCAGAAAAGGCGAGAAGCGGCCGCTCATGGGTGCATCTTACCCATTAGGCGTGGCTGTGTCCCAATGCTTGGGCGCATCGGTCGGTGAGGGTTCCCGGCTCAACTGTCGCGGACACCATCATTCCCGAACAGCGCCACCTCTCATCTCCGGTGGAAGCGTGTGGGGGTGATGACGGCGGAGGTGCTTCAGGATTTCCTGCCGCCAGTCTTTCCGACCTGGCTTTGGCTGCGTCATGCCAGGCGGCTCAAGATTGTACTCCGGTCGTTCAGGAGCGACGGCATCGTCAGCTATGACTTCGCCATGATGCAGGTAGTAGGCGTAGGCTAGTTCTTGGGCCGCATAGACTTGCTTGAAAATCATGCTGGCGGTTGTGGGATGGCTTCTGTCGAGGACACCGCCGCCCGCATTCCGGGCTGCCCGCATGAGCTTATCATGTAGACGCCGCGCAAATTCCGGATCGACGTTCTCGATATTGCGAATGCATTCGTCGACCTCGTCGAGCATGTCGGACCTTCGGTGAAGTCCGACATCTACCGGCGTGATCTTAATGCAGGATTACTGGCGGCTTTTCTTCTCGAGAAGTCGATTCACCACCATGCCCGAGATGCATCTGGGCCTTCACGTCGGCGATGAAGCCTTCAAAGAAGTCGCTGGTCCTGAAGGATTCCTGGTAGGACCACTCCGGCCGAGATTTATGTCCCCAGTCCGGTTGCATGCTGGAAATCGCGTTGCCCACTGCAACCTGGTTGAATTCGAGCCATAGATGGAGAAGGCCCACCCAGAAGAATTCCAAGCGCTCGGCATTCCCGTCGATCACAGGGTAAAGTCCGTCCCATCGGCAATCATTCTGGAAGAACGTATCGACGTAACTGCGGAGTTCCGTACTGACGTCGCTCACCAGCGCTTGCTTGTCTTGCGCGTATCCATCGGCCCACGATGCAAGCGACCCATCAACGAAAGCGCCCCTTTGACCGGGACCCAAGGGAAGATCGATAAACAATGACTTGCGCATAACGCGACCTCCAGAGCCTGATTCTGGCGTCGATTCTTTCGAAATCCAACTCCATCGCTTCCCTCCACTGTGACCACGCGGCAGGGTTTCCTGTGAGCACCGAAGCGCGGGTCATCAGGAGGCCGCCGTTAACATGCGATCCCACAGCTCTGTGCAGAGTGGCTGCGGGCGAGCTCGTGTTTCTCGGGCCGCCTGACATAGCTATGAAAGAGAGAGACCGAGAGGTGGCGGCTGTCACTCTTCCCGCGGATCGCGCAGCTTCTGCGCCAGCAGCCACTCAACAAGCTCCGCCTGCTCGTCCCGCGAACCGATGTCGTGCTCGTACTGAAGCGCCTCGCAGAACTCGCCGATGACGGCCTCGCGCGGCACCCCGCGCTTCATCCGGAAATCCATCACGCCAGCCAGCTTGAAAACGAGCGAGCGAAAGGCGGAGTACGCCTCGTAGGCGGAGTCATAAGGCTGGTTTGCCTGCATCCTTTCGCGCACGAGCGCATAGTCAGCCACGTGCCCTGAATGAGGACGCACCTCTTCCAGCGCGTCGCGAATGTCCTCGAGCCGCAGGTGCCCGTCAGGCACCGAGCGGTCGCGCTGGCGCGCGTCCCGGCTCACGTCGCTGCAGTCAGAGCACACCTCCACGGAGTACGAGTCCCCGACCCAGTATTCGTTCCTGTAGCCCGGGAACAGGCGTTTCCTTCTGGCGATCGAATCCGGGTCCTTTTCGTCAACCAGGACGCGCAGGCTCCTCACGCCTCCGGACCACTTTCCCTTCTTGCCCGTGCGGACGATGTCGCGCTTGCCGCGACCGCAGCAGGCGCATGCCCAGTCCTCGGCGGCGGCCGCCCAAGTTTTCGGGGAGACGGGGTCGGAATACGACGCATACTGGTCGTCGGTGGGAATGGTCGGAAGGACTGCCTTCGGTTCGGCGAGGCGCTGCGAGTCCAGGCTCACCGACCGGGTCAGGAACTCCGCCTGAAGGCCGGAAAGCTCGGACCTCCGGTCGTTCCCGCGCGCCTGTTCGCAGAACGCCCTCCAGACTGCCTGCTCGCTCCCCAGCTGCTCCTGCATCGGCACGATGCCGGGCCAGCCCTCCCGGTCGTGAGCGAGCCGGCCGATGCCGATCTCAAGGATGAGAGTGTCGAGCAGTCTCAGCCGCATCTCGAAACCGCCGCGCTGCGTCTCCCAGATCGCGCGTGCCTTGGCCGCGTCGATGCCGTGGTCGATACCAGCCTTCGGGATCACGAACTGCCTGATCTCGGAGACGGTGAAGGTGAAGCGGCGGTCCACGTCGCCGACCAGCTTCTTCGCCTTCCCGTCCGCTGCGTTGCATTCCGAGCAGACCATCGCCTCGGAGAAGCGCGAGGTCAGTTCCCGGACGAGGCCAAGCATCTCTCCGGTGCCCGGGATACGGTTACGCCAGTCATCGCCGAGCAGTTCGCCTGCGCGCGGCCAGACCAGGTCACGCATGTGGTCATGGTGGAGTTCGAGCTTGGCGAGAAGGATTCCCTTCTTCGACACGCGGAAGCATTCATCCTTGGAGCGCCCGCATCCGGCGCAGGACCATAACTGGCGGGTGAGCGCCCAGTTGCGGTTGAGGTCAAGGCCCTTGGTGCCTGACCTCTGCAGGGCCGCCTTCGTCTGCCTGCTCCATTTGCCGTCGCGGTCGCCGAAATGCCATTGCATCTCCTCGTCCGACAGGCGCGACGGCCTGTGGAACATCAGGTAGGAGCCCCAGTAAGGCGTTGAAGGATCGAAATCAGGCTCGAGGGCTACTTCGTCCTCGTCATCGAACACGTCGTCCAAGCCAGTCCCTCCGCTGCCCCGGGGCATGAATATCCGGATCTCGGGTGCGGAACAAGAACGGAACGCTACCGGATGTCAGCAGCCTTTCAGAAGCTCCGCCCGGCTGGGCCTGCGACCATCAGAATCTGGACACGTCGGAAAGGCAGGACTACTCTCAGTCCGATGAGCAAGCTCGCCCGCATCCTCGTCGTTGTCTTCCTCGCGGCCTTCGCCACGGGCACGGCAGCGCACGCGGCGGCTGCCACCGACATGTCCCTGAAGATGTCCATTTCGACGACCATGGACGACGGCATGGCCGATTGCCAGGACTGCCCCGGCGACGACGGCCAGGCGTCGGCATGCGACCAGTTCTGCGTGACCACGCTGACCGCGATCTGCCCGCCTGCCACGGCAGAGCTTCCCCACGTCGCGGGCCTCGGTTCTTCGCCGCCCGCGGAACCGTCGGACGGCCGCACGGGTCCGCCTGAACCCTATCCTCCCCGAACCACCTTCCTGAGCTGACGCGGCCGCGGCGGAATCCGCTCGGCCGACTCCGCGACGCGCCGGCTAGGTCCGCGCGTCACATGAGGCTGTTCCAGGATGGTTGATCCATGTCCGATTTCCGCGTGCCGACGCTGACGCGTCGAGCCTTCCTCGCATCCTCCGCCGCGGTTTCGGCGGGCGCGATGCTTCCACTGCAATCGCATGCCCGCGCCGCAGGCATTCGGGAATTCCGCCTCCGCGCCGGGCCGGGCCGCGCTCAAATTGCCCCTGACCCGTACGGCGACACCGCCGTCTGGTGCTACGACGGCAAGCTGCCCGGCCCGGAAATCCGCGTCCGCCAAGGCGAGCGCCTGCGGGTCGCGGTCGAGAACGCGCTCGTCGAAGAAACGACCGTGCATTGGCACGGCGTGCGCGTGCCGAACGGCATGGACGGCGTGCCGCACCTCACGCAGGCGCCGATCGCGCCCGGCGAGACCTTCACCTACGAGTTCGACGCTGTCGATGCGGGAACCTTCTGGTACCATCCCCACCAGCGCAGCTTCGAGCAGGTCGGCCGAGGCCTCTACGGCCCGCTGATCGTGGAGGAAGCCGATCCGGTCCGGGTCGACCGCGACGTCACCTGGGTGCTGTCCGACTGGCGGCTGACCAAGACCGCCGAGATGCGGGAGGACTTCGGCAACCGCCATGACATGATGCACAACGGGCGGGTGGGCAACACGGTCACGATCAACGGCCGCGTGCCTGACGCTTTCCCGGTGCGGAAGGGCGAACGCATCCGGCTGCGCCTGATCAACGCCGCGAACGCCCGCATCTTCGGCCTCGACTTCGAAGATCACGAACCTGTCGTCATCGCGTTCGACGGTCAGCCAGTCGAGGCGCATGCGCCCGAGGACGGGCTCGTCGTGCTCGGACCTGCCATGCGCGCCGACGTCATCCTGGACATGACGGCGGCTGCCGGAAGCCGGGTTTCGGTCATCGACCGCTTCTACAAGGGCCTCGAATATCGCCTGGTCGATCTCGCCTACGAAAGCGGGCCGCTGAAGGACGAGGCTCCTGACTGGCCCGTCGTCCTGCCGCCGAACCCGCTGCCGGAGCCAGGCCTCTCATCGGCTGCCCGCCACGAGGTGACATTCAACGGGGGCATGATGGGAGCCATGGTCATGCAGGAGATGGGCGGCAGCATGGGCGAGAACTCCCCCGGCGCGATGGGCGGCATGATGGGCAACATGATGAACATGATGCATTCCGGCGGCATCTGGTTCATCAACGGGGTTGCTGCCGAGGGCCACGTCATGGACCCGATGCTGACGCTGGCCCGGGACAAGAGCCATGTCATCGCGATGACCAACGCGACGGCCTGGCATCATCCGATCCACCTGCACGGCCATTCGTTCCGGGTGATCTCCCGGAACGGCAAGCCGACGCCGCGGCGTGAATGGCAGGACACGGTGCTCATGTGGCCGCGCGAGCGGGTCGAGATCGCCTTCGTCGCCGACAACCCCGGCGACTGGATGCTCCACTGCCACATCCTCGAACACCAGGCCGCCGGGATGATGGGCGTCTTCCGCGTCGCCTGAGCAATCCCCTCGAAAGGAGAACCGAAATGCGTACCATCCTGAACACCGTCGCCCTCGCTTCGTTCGTCTGGGCTGCCGTCCCGGCGCTCGCAGGCGAGAAGGACGTCACCCTATACAAGAACCCACAGTGCGGCTGCTGCGAAGGCTATGCCGACTACCTGCGGGAGAACGGCTTCAACGTCACGGTCAAGGCGACGCACGACCTGGCCGAAATGAGCCGCGAGGCTGGCATTTCTGACGAGTTCCAGGGCTGCCACCTGTCGTTCGTGGACGGCTACGTCGTCAGCGGTCACGTCCCCGTGGGCACGGTCGAGAAGCTCCTGACCGAGCGGCCCGACATCAAGGGCGTGACGCTCCCGGGCATGCCCATGGGCTCGCCGGGAATGAGCGGCACCAAGGAAGCGCCGTTCGAAATGCTGGAGATCACCAAGTCCGGTACCGTGGGCGGGGTCTACGCGCGGGAATAGCGCCGCCTGAAGCCAAAAGGAGCCGCCAATGATGGACGGTGGAATGATGGGTGGCATGATGGCGGGCATGGGACTCGTCTGGCTCCTGCTCGCTGTCGTGCTTGTCCTCGCGGCCGCGGCCTTGGTGAAGTACCTGTTCTTCAGCGGCCGCAAATGAGCAGGAAGGCTGTTGCCCTCGGCATTGCGGCGGCGCTCGCGGGAGCTGCCGCCCTCGCCGTGACCTGGCCGTTCGGCGCGGGCTCCGGCGAGGCCGCTGTGATCGCGCAGGGGCGGCAGCTCTATGCCGGGCACTGCGCGACGTGCCACGGAGCCAGCCTCGAAGGCCAGCCTGACTGGAAGAGGCCGCTGCCGTCGGGACGCATGCCCGCCCCGCCGCATGACGCTTCCGGGCACACCTGGCACCATCCCGACGGCGTGCTGTTCCGGATCACGAGGGAGGGCCCTGCCGCCGTGGTCGGCGGCGGTTACGAGAGCGACATGCCGGGATTCGGGGACGTGCTCAACGACGAGGAAATCCGCGCCGTTCTTGCCTTCATCAAGAGCACATGGCCGGAGCGTGAGCGTGCCTATCAGGCCGAGATGAGCCGCCGCGAGAAGGAGAAGACACAGTGAAGGCAATCCTGACGGCGCTGGTACTTGCCCTCCTCGTGTCCACGAGCAGCGCGCACGCGGAGGGACCGACAGTGATGCCGCTGCACGAGGAGCCGCAGCCCTTAACCGATCTCGTCTTCGCCAACGAGGCGGGAGAGCCGCGATCCCTCGAGGACTGGCGCGGCAAGGTCGTGCTGCTCAACGTCTGGGCGACGTGGTGCGCGCCCTGCCGGGCCGAAATGCCAACGCTCGACCGCCTTCAGCAGCGGCTCGGCGGCGCAGGATTCGAAGTCGTCGCCCTTTCGGTGGACCGGGCCGGAGCCGGCGCAGTCCGGAAGTTCTTCGACGAGATCGGGGTCAAGCTCGCCATCTTCATCGACCAGGACGGCGCCGCGATCCGCACGTTAGGGCTGTTCGGCCTGCCAGCCACCCTTCTGATCGGTCCGGACGGCAACGAACTCGCGCGGCTCGCCGGACCCGCCGAATGGGACACCCCCGAGATGGTTTCCTTCTTCGAAGGGATAATCGAACGGGAACTCGACCAAACTGGAGAATGAGATGAACAGAAGAGCGTTTCTTGCCGCGATGGCCGTCACGCCCGTGCTCGCGCTTCCCGCATATGCCCATCCTCCAGGTACCGATCTCGACAGGCTGATGGGCAGCGAGGAGAAGTATTTCCAGGCGATCGACGCTCCCGCGGCGCCGGGATTCGAACTGGCCGACGCCGAAGGCAACCCGGTGCGCCTGTCTGACTTCTCGGACAAGATAGTCGTGCTCAATTTCGTCTTCGCAAGCTGCACCGACGTCTGTCCCCTGCACTCCGACCTGATCGCCCGCGTGCAGGCCATGGTGAACGACACGCCCATGAAGGACATGGTGCAGTTCCTGACGGTGACGACTGATCCGGCGGCGGACACGCCCGAGGTCATGAAAGGATACGGGGATGCGCACGGGCTGGACCCGAACAACTGGACCTTCCTGACCAACCGGGAGGGAGCGCCGGAGGACGCGACGCGCAAGCTGTCGGAGGAATACAACGTCCGTTTCGATCCGCTCGAGGGCGGCCAGCAGATGCACGGCGTGGTCACTCACGTGATCGACCGCGGCGGACGCTTCGCGGCCAAGTTCCATGGCCTCCGGTTCGACCCGCTGAACCTTGTGATGTACCTCAACGGCCTGACGAACAGCGTCGAGCGGCCGTGATGCCGGAACGCTTCGGACCGCCGTCTCGAGGACTGGAAACCGCCGTCCTGGATCGTCGAGCGTCATGATCTGCCAGGCGATCGAGCCACGCCGTCAAATCTTGCATGCGGCCGTTTCGATCTCGGCGGCGCAGGAAGCGCAATCCATGCCGTGACGTGCGGCCTCACGGTTTTGATCCTCCCGGTTGCAAAGGGATGACAGGGCGAAATTTTCCTCCGGCGGATTGTTCGGGCGGCTCGCTGCCGACCTCGATGTGAACATTGTCGAGGCCATGACGCTGCAAGAGGGCCTTGATGCCGCTTTCGATCTCTTGCCAGACGCGCGCTTCATCACGCGAAATCCGCGCGCGGATCCGCAAGGCAGCGGGGCTGGTTTGCACGACCTGATAGAGATCGAGGCCTGGCAGCGGATCGAGGAGCGTGTCGAAGCTCAGCGGCGGGAGCGTCACCGTTCCGCTCGCACCCTCAAGACGCACCAGATCGGACACCCGCCCTTGCACTCGGATCGCGGGAAAAGGGCTCCCGCACGGGCAAGGATCGGGCCGCTCGACAATGCTATCGCCGAGATCGTAGCGGAGGACAGGCTGCAGGCGGTTGGCAAGGTTGCTCACCAGCACCGTGTGCGACACCTCGCCTTTTGCGACCGGCCTATGATCGGCGTCGACCGCCTCGCACGTCACCCAATCCGTGTTGACGTGCAGCCAGCCCTGATCGCAGCCAAAGCTCAGGAACGGTACTTCGGTCGAAGCGTAGCTGTTGCCGACCTTGGCGTCGAAGGACTTGGCAATGCGGCCGTATTCCTCCACCGCGAGGCCTTCGGCCGAGAGAGCCAGGAGCACCGGATTGATATGCAGTCGCCCTTGCTCTTGTTCGGTCGCGAGCAGCGCCGCGATGCTGGCATAGGGCGCCATCAACACAGGCTTGAATTCGTTGAGGCGGTCGACCATCTCAGGCACGGGATCGTGCACCGGTAGCACCAGCATGGAGCCCTTGCTGCGCCGCCGCTGCAGGCCGGCTGCCGCCACGGCCGAGGCAAAATGCCCGCCCTTCGCCATCACCATGGCCATGCGGCCGCGGCCGGCGATGATCCGCAGGAAATCCCCGAAGCCGAGCCAGCTTGTCAGCATCCGAAAAGCGATGGCTTGGGTGACGGCCATCGCTCGGTGATCGAAGAGGAAGATGCCCTTGGTGCCACTCGTTCCCGAGGTAGTCGCCAGCGTGTAGCCGTGAAAGGGCGCGCCGATCTTGGCGGGATCACCGGCGAAAGCTTGGGCTTCGGCGAGACGCACCGAACGATCGGTCAGCCAGTCATCGAACACTCCCATCAAGGCGCTTTTGTTGGTGACGGGGAGCTGTTCGAGCCGCGCATTCGGCGGCAGGTCCGCATAGAGCTTATGGTAGAAGGGCGAGTTGGCGCGGGCGAAGGCAACCATGGCATCCAAGCGCTCACGCTGCCGGCGCGCTATCCCGGCTTTCCCTTCCTTGTTTGCCCAGCGCGCATCCAGCACCAGGCCGAGCAGGCTTTCACTCATTCGCTGCTCCTCCCTCCAGCAACATCTCCTCAGGCACGCCAGCGCAGCAACCGCATGGCGTTAGCGGTGACGAGAACCGTCGCGCCAGTGTCGGCCAGGATGGCTGGCCAAAGGCCAGTCACGCCGATCACGGTCGTCACCAGGAAGACCGCCTTAAGGCCAAGCGCGACGGCGATGTTCTGCTTGATGTTGGCCATCACGGCGCGCGACAGCCGGACCATACGCGAAACGTCCTCGACGCGCCCGTGAAGGATTGCCGCATCCGCCGTCTCCAGCGCGACGTCGGTGCCGCCGCCCATGGCGATGCCGATGTTGGCCGCGGCGAGCGCTGGAGCGTCGTTGATGCCGTCGCCGACCTTGGCGACCTTGAGGCCGCCCTTCTGCATCTCGCCGACGATCCGTTGCTTGTCCTGCGGCAGCAGCTCGGCCCGAGGCTCGACTCCGAGTCCCGCGGCGATGGCCTCGGCCGTCTTCCGGTTGTCTCCGGTGAGCATGACGGTCCGGATGCCCAGGGCCTTGAGCGCCGCCAGCCCGGCCTTTGCGTCTTCGCGAGGCTCGTCGCGCATGGCGATCAGCCCGGCGACGGCTTCGTCTGCCAGCAGGACGGAAACCGTCTTTCCCTGCCCGTTCAGTTCTGCGATCCGGGCTGCCTGTTCCTGAGACAGGGCCGCGCGCTCGGCCACCGCCTTGGCGGAGGCAAGGAACAGCGCCACGCCGCCGACATTGCCTTCCACGCCCTTGCCCGAAACGGCCTTCGCGCCGAATGCCGGAGGAACTGGCGCCTTCTCCGCCTTGGCCTTGTCGAGGATGGCGACTGCAAGCGGATGGCTGGAACCCTGCTCGAGGGCGGCCGCCATCGACAGGACCTCCCGCTCCGTGCGTCCGCAGGGCACGACGTCCGTGACGACGGGCTTGCCTTCGGTCAGGGTGCCCGTCTTGTCGAAGGCGACGGCTTCAATTCTGCCCAGGCCCTCGAGGACGGCTCCGCCCTTCATCAGCATGCCCCGGCGCGCGCCCGCAGACAGGCCCGCCGCCACCGCCGCAGGAGTCGAGATGACAAGCGCGCAGGGGCAGCCGATGAGCAGGATGGCGAGGCCCTTGTAGATCCACTCGCCCCATGATTCCCCGAGAAGCAGCGGCGGCAGGACGGCGACGAGCGCGCCGACGACGAGGACGCCGGGCGTGTAGTAGCGTGAGAAGCGGTCGATGAATCTCTCTGTCGGCGCCTTGCTCTCCTGCGCCTCCTCGACCAGGCTGACGACCCGGGCGATGGTATTGTCCTCAGCCGTGGCGGTCACCCGGACCTTCAGCACGCCGTCGGTGCTGATCGTTCCGGCAAAGACCGCGTCCTTCTCTTCCTTCCGCTTCGGCGTGCTCTCGCCCGTGACGGGCGACTCGTCGATCTCGCTCGATCCTTCGACGATCTCGCCGTCCGCGGGGATGCGGTCGCCGGGCCGGATGACGATGACGTCGCCGACCGCCAGCGTGGCGGCTGGCACCTCCGCCGTCCCGCCGTCCCTTTCCAGGAGCGCGGTCTTCGGAACGAGGTCGGCAAGGCCCTGGATGCTCGCCCGCGCCCGCCCGGCCGCCACCCCTTCGAGCAGCTCGCCCACGAGGAAGAGCAGCACCACCATCGCCGCCTCTTCCGTCGCCGCGATCAGGACCGCTCCGACGGCCGCTATCGTCATCAGCGTCTCGATCGAGAACGGGGTGCCTGCAAGAGCGGCTGTGAACGCGCGCCGTGCGATGGGGACGAGGCCTACGAGCAGGGCCGCGAGGAACGGCCAGTGTCCCGCGTCCGGATAGACGAGCCCGATCCCGTACGCCACCACCAGGGCCGCGCCCGAGGCAACGGTAAGCCTCGCCCGCCCGGAGCGCCACCATGGCTGCCCGGCAGCGCCTGTGTCGTCGTCATGCGAAGAGGAACGGTCGCCCCGCCCGGTTTCGGCCTCGCCGGCGCCTCTGTCCCAAAGCTCGGCACCGTAGCCAAGCCGGGAGACCTGTCGCGCGATAGCCTCGTTGCCGAGGGATTTCGCGTGGGTGACAGTCAGGCTGCCGTTCGTCACGGAGACCGATACGTCTTCCACGCCTGCCATGCGCCTGACGGCCGTGTCGATCTTGGACGCGCAGGAAGCGCAGTCCATGCCACTGACGCGGTAGCGGGTCTGGGTCGAGACGTTCGTCATGTTTCGGTTTCCTGTCGGGTTCACGAGCGAGCCGCCTGCTTGAGGTCCTGCCGGGCGTCCCTGACGATCGACCACGCCGATTGCAGGAACAGGCCTGCCACGCCGAAAGCGACGAGCAAGTCAGGCCAAGGTGACGCGAGCCACCACACGAGCACGGCGGCGACAAGCACCGCGAAGTTCCCGATCGCGTCGTTGCGGGAGAAGAGCCAGACGGCCCGCATGTTCGCGTCGCCCGTCCTGTGCGGCAGGAGCACGACCGCCGCGAGCACGTTGACGACAAGCGCGACGAGAGCGAAGCCGCCCATCAGCAGCGATTCCGGCTCATGCTGGACGAAGACGCGATAGAGCGTCGAGCCGACCACTCCCAGTCCGAGCAGGCCGAGGAACAGGCCCTGCAGCATCGCCGCCTTGGCGCGTGCCGCCAGCCCCCAGCCGACGGCGATCAGCCCGAGAAACGAGATCAGGCCGTCCCCGAGGAAGTCGAGGGAGTCGGCCTGAAGGGCCTGCGATCCGGCGAGGAAGCTGCCGACGATCTCGACGACGCCGTAGCCGACGTTGAGCAGCACGACGATCCAGAGCGCCCGCTTGTAGGCAGGCGTGACGTGCGACAGATCGGGAATCCGGTCGTCGTCGGCGGCGCCGTCCTGGCCGCCTATGCGGTGGAGCCGATAGCCGAGGCCTTCGACCGCTTCCTCCACGACAGGCAGCCTCCGTGCCGGATCGTCAACCTCGACCGTCAGGACTTGGGAGGCGGTCGACACCTTCGCCTGCGTGACTCCTTGGACCCTGCGGGCTGCGCCTTCGATCTTGGCCGCGCACGAGGCGCAGTCCATCCCGGTTACGCGGTATTGAATCTGTGTCGATGCCATGATGCTGTCCTTACGACCTCAAGCGGCTAGAGGTTCAAGCGAAATCTTCCCGCTTAGAGCCAGCGCCGGACGCTGGCCTTGTAGGCGAGGTATGCGCCGCCGAACTTCCGTTCCAGGTAGCGCTCCTCGCGCAGGATGACGCCGCGGTGGATCACGAGGACGGCTGCGGGAAGGCTGGCCAGCGCGAGCGGACTGCCGAACGCGAGGGCGAGCGCGGCGCAGGCCAGGGCCATGCCGACGTACATCGGGTTGCGGGTAACGCGGTACACGCCTCCGGTCACGATCGTAGTTGTCGGCTGCCAAGGCTCAGGCCTGGTTCCGGCCATGCGGAAAAGGCCGAGCGCGCCAGTCAGGAAGACGAATCCGGCTCCGCCGAATAGGACCGCGAGCACCGCCAGGATTACGGACTGCGGAAGCGTCCATCCGCTGACATGCCTGTCGGCAAGCACGCCCGCAGCCAGGAAGGCTGCAAACACCAAGGGCGGAGGCGCGATCACTCCGGGATGGTCACGGGTTCCACTGGAAACTGCAGTCATGATCTCACCTGTTGCCATTCTCTGCTGGACACCCTAATTGCTCTAGCGACTAGAGGTTCAAGAGGGAAAATGACGATGTATTCGATCGGCGACCTGTCGCGACGGACAGGAGTGAAAGTCCCCACCATCCGCTACTACGAGCAGATGGGGCTGCTGGAAGCGCCTGAACGGTCCGAGGGCAACCAGCGGCGGTTCGGGAAGCCCGAACTGGAGCGGCTGGCATTCATCCGGCACGCGCGTGACCTCGGGTTGACGATCGACTCGATCCGCCAGCTCATCGACCTCAGCGGACATCCGGACAGGCCGTGCGGCGATGCCGACAGGATTGCCAAGGAGCAGCTCGCGTCAGTTCGGGAGCGTATCGCGAGCCTGCGGAAGCTGGAGGCGGAGCTGGAACGCATCGCCACCTGCTGCACGGGCGAGACCGTCGGGGACTGCTACGTCATCCGGGCGCTGTCGGACCATTCCCTCTGCGGCCACGAGCATTGATTGTCCGCAAGGGTCAGCCCGTTTGTCACTGCGGTCGGCTGAGCACCGCCGCGGTCCAGAAGCCGACGCATAAGACGATCGCGCCGATACCGATGGCGATCAGCACCGCATCGTAGCCGCCCGTTGCCGCCCAGATCCACGCGGCCGCCAGAGGAGCGACCGCCAGGGTCACGTTCATCGGAGCGACGAGGGCCTCGTTGATTGCCCCGTAAGCATCCCGGCTGAGCATCTCCGGCACCATGAACCCGCGGACGATCGTGATGATGCCGTTGGCGGAGCCGTAGCATGCGGCGATTGCCGAGATGAGCAGCACGTTCGGCGGCGCCAAGGCGAATCCGATCACAGCGATCGGGAACACGATCACGATCACGGAGCCAATCTTGCGCACCGGGGCGTTCGCTCCGAAGGCCATGACAAGGATTCGTCCTGCGACCTGCGCGGGTCCGATAGCGGCGAGGACGGTGACAACGCCCGCAGTGTCCAGTCCCCGCTCGAGCAGCAGCGGATAAAGGTGGAAGGTCAGGCAAAGGCGGCCTCGTAGCCGACCAGCGCAACCATGAGCGCCCAGAAGACGGGACGGCGCATGGCCCATGCCACGGCGGCCCGTCCCGCCAGCGGCTGGGCTTCATCTGCCTGCCTTGCCGGGGATGGACGGTCCTTGGCAGGATCGATCGCCAGGAAATAGAGGCCGCCACAGACGACGATGTTGATCGCGCCGAGGACGATCAGCGCGCCCCGCCATCCGAAGCCGTCGATCAGCACCTGGATCAGCGGGATGAAGACGGTCGAGGCGAACCCGCCCCAGAGCGTCAGCGCAGTGATGCCCCGATGCGCGTTTCCCGAACCGACCCGGCGCGCGATCACGGCGAAGGCGGGTTCGTAGAAGGTCGCCGCCTGCAGGCAGCCGATGGCGGCGAACAGGGCGTAGAAAACGACAATGTTCGATACCTGGGACCAGGCGATAAGCAGCAGGCCTGCCCCGACCGAGGCCGCGCTCATGACGTAGCGGCCCTGGCCGCGGTCGATCGCCGCCCCGACGGGATAAGCGGCGAGGCCGGCGAGCGTCAGGCCGAGCGTAGCCGCGCCATAAATGTCGGTCTTCGGCCAGCCGAGGTCGACGCGCATCGCCTCGGCCATCAGCGCGAAGCTGTAGTAGAGCGTGCCCCACGAACATATCTGGGCAACGCCGAGGCAGGTGATCAGCAACCCGGCCCCGTGCTTCGCCCCTGCCTGATCGGCGGCGGCGCTCAAGCAGCGCTCCGGCAGCAGCCGGAGGAAGCCACTGGCGAGGACACGACCTCGGTGGCCGTGCTGCATCCGCATCCGTCTTCGCCGCGCGCCTTGGCGTCGGCATCCTTTACGCAGCAGGCGTCGGCCTCTGCCGGGGCTGGCCCGCCGCAACATCCGGATGCGCCGCCGACCGGGCCAACGACCGCGTCGCCACTGCACACCCCTGTCTCGGGCAGCACGAGATGAACCTCGCGGGCTGCCTTGCGGTCCCCGGCGATCTCGGCAACGACGGACCGGACCTGCTCGTAACCTGTGGCCATCAGGAACGTCGGGGCCCGGCCGTAAGATTTCGATCCGACAATCGTGAAGCCCGGTTCGGGATGCGCGAGTTCCTCGATACCGTGCGGCGGTACCGTGCCGCAGGAATGGAAATTCGGGTCGATCAGCGGGGCAAGGGCAGGCGGTGCTTCGACGGCCGAATCGAGCGCGACGCGCAGTTCGCCAAGGAACGACAGGTCGGGACGGAAGCCAGTCGCTACCACAATGCGGTCGACCGACAGGCTGAACGGCTTTCCTGCCAACGTAGCGTCGACTGTGAGGCTGTCGCCCGCGGTTTCGACGCGGTCGACCGAGAACGGGGCCAGCATGTTCAACCTGCCGTCCTCGATCGCCCGCTTCGCGGCTAACCCCAGCGCGCCGCGCTCGGGCAGCTGGTCGTTCAGCCCGCCGCCGAGGAGCTTCTCCACGCTGTTCCTGCGGAGCGCCCAGAAGATCTCGGTTCCGGGGGCCGCATGCTGAAGCTCCATAAGCGCCAGCGCGACGTTGATTGCCGAATGGCCGCCGCCAATGACGAGGATGGGCTTTCCGGCGTAGTCGCTTCTGACGGTTCCGAGGACGTCCGGAATGCCATATGCGATCCGGTGGCCCGCCTCCTGCTCGCCAGGAACCCGAAGGCCGTCAACGCCGACAGGATTGGGGCGTGCCCAAGTGCCGGACGCGTCCATCACGGCCCGGGCGAGCACGCGGTGCTCCCCTTCCGCGTCCTGGTAGCGGACGACGAACGGCGAAGCCTCGCGGCCTTCGTTCGAGACCTTGTCGTGTCCTCGGCGCGTGATGGCCGTGACAGTCGCCCCCAGCTTCAGGTTCGACGCGATCTCCGGAACCGCCGCGAGGGGAGCGAGGTAGTCGCGCACGATCTCGCCCCCGGTCGGCAGCTTGTCGGGATCGGGAGCGCTCCAGTCGGTCCGTTCGAGGAGACCGCGCGCCGCCTCGTCGACGTTGTACCGCCATGGCGAGAAAACCCGGACGTGTCCCCACTCGAGAAGCGCTGCCCCGACGCTCGCGCCCTTCTCAAGGACCAGCGGCCGGAGACCTCGGCTGGCCAGATGTGCCGCGGCGGCGAGGCCGACCGGGCCCGCGCCGATGACAGCGACCGGAAGATCGGGAGGAAACGTCATGTTCATAGCTTCGATCCTTCTGGCATGTTCGAATTAATCGGCAAAAAAGAGAACGATCAGGTGAGTTCGGCTTTCCTGGCGACTGGCGGACAGGAACCGTCGGCGCAGCATTCGTCGGCGAGATAGCCGATCAGCGACTGCATCGCAGGATAATGGGCACGGCAGATCAACGTGGTCGCCTGCCGCTCCTGCGAGACGAGGCCCGTGTCGATGAGCCGTTTCAGGTGATGCGAAAGGGTGGAGGCCGGGATGTCGAGCTTGTCCTGAATCCGCCCGACGGGCAGGCCCTCGTCGCCAGCCCGCACCAGCGTGCGGTAGAGTTGAAGCCGCGTCGGATTGCCCAGGGCTTCGAGCTGCAATGCTGCTTTTTCGAGTTTCATGGAATTAACCTACCTATCCGCAGTGTCGCCGTCAAAGGGAATTTCCAGAAATGTCGAATTAGCGTTCACTGCGACCGCTGGTTCACCCGCCTGGAAACTTCCTCCGCACTTTCGACGCGTTCGGAGTAGCGGTCTGTCAGGTAACCAGCCCGGTCGCGCAGCAGCAGGGTGAACTTCATCAGCTCCTCCATCACGTCCACGATGCGGTTGTAATAGGCGGAAGGCTTCATCCGTCCAGCTTCGTCGAACTCGTTGAACGCCTTCGCGACCGATGACTGGTTGGGAATCGTGAACATCCGCATCCAGCGGCCGAGCACGCGCAGCTGGTTGACGGCGTTGAAGGACTGCGAGCCGCCGCTGACCTGCATGACCGCGAGCGTGCGGCCCTGGGTCGGACGGACCCCGCCGAGCGACAGCGGCAGCCAGTCTATCTGGGCCTTCATGATGCCGGTCATGGAGCCGTGCCGCTCGGGCGAACACCAGACCTGCCCCTCCGACCACATCGACAGCTCGCGCAGCTCCTTGACCTTGGGATGATCGGCCGGCGCCGAATCCGGAAGCGGCAGTCCGGATGGGTTGAAGATCCTCACTTCGGCTCCGAGCCTCCGCAGGATTCGCGCCGCTTCCTCCGTCGCCAGCCTGGAATAGGAGCGGTCCCGCAGGGACCCGTAGAGCATCAGGATGCGTGGCGGGTGCGTGGCGCGCGGCGCGTCGAACAATGCGGCCGGATCGATGGGCTGAAACTGGTCCTCGTCGATGTTCGGAAACGTGTCGATCGGACTGGCGGCGTCGGTCATTGGCGAAACTCCGGGACTCGTGCGCGATGCCGCGCTACTTAATTTCGATCTACTTGGAAATATAGATGGCACCGCGACCCGGTCAACCCCTTGTTCGATCAAATTGGAAATATGCTGCGCCGTCCGCCCCGCGTCGGGCGCACGCCGAAAGCCGATCATGGCCTCCAGGCGAGACGGATTGCCGACGGGAGTTCCACAGTGATACCGTGCGGGCCGGACAACGATCGGCGAGGCCAGATGTCTCGGCCCCCCAGAAGGCCAGGTTACGACCGCTGCGATGCGGACGGGTGCGACAGCCGCCACGGCTGACTCGCTTCATCCCGCACGAACCGCTTCTGGAGTCCTGTCCCATGCGCACGTCCCTGCGCCTTTCTCCTGCTGTCCTGCTGATCCTCGCATGCGCCCTCTGGGGCGGCGCGACGGTCCTCAGCAAGGCCCTCCTCGCTTCCATTCCGCCCGTCACGCTCCTGGTGCTGCAGCTCGCCCCAAGCGCCGCCATTCTCTGGGTCGCGTTCTGGTTCTCCGGCCGACGGAGCGCTCCGTCGGCCCTGATCCTGCCGCTCGTGCTGCTCGGCCTTCTCAACCCGGGCGTCTCCTACACGTTGAGCCTGATGGGCCTCGCCCGCATCTCCGCCAGCGTGTCGACGCTCCTCTGGGCCGCCGAACCCCTGATGATCCTCGGTCTTGCGGCGATCTTCCTGCGCGAGCCGGTCACGCCTCGTCTCCTGGCCGTTATGCTTGCGGGCATGTTCGGCGTATCGCTGGTCTCGGGCGCGTGGAGCGGGTTCCAGGGAAACGACAGCGACCCGGCAGGCATCCTTCTTCTGCTCGGGGCGGTGCTGTGCTGCGCCTTCTACACGGTCTTCTCGCGCAGGCTGAGCGAAAGCCTCGACCCCCTCTTCATCGTCGCCGTCCAGCAGACGGCGGGGCTGGGCTGGGCGGTCGCGCTGCTCCTGTCGGGGACCTCGCACGGCAGTCCGTCCGATCTTGCCGGAGTGCCACCCGGACTCGCCGCAGGCGCTGTCCTGTCCGGACTTCTCTACTACGCGGCTGCCTACTGGCTCTACATCGCTGCGTTGCGGTGGGTTCCTGCGGCGGTGGCCGGAAGCTACTTCAACGTTATCCCGGTCTTTGGCGTGACGTTCGCCTTTCTCTTCCTCGGCGAACGGCTGTCGCCAGTCCAGTGGACGGGAGCGGCGGTCATACTCGTCGCGGTATTCGAGCTGGTGCGGCTGACGCGGGCCAGCGAGAACCCGCGTGACAGCAGCTGACCGCGACCGTCGGTGCGTCACCTGAGACGACGGCCGTCGCTGTCGATCACGACCTCGCCGTCATCCTTGGTGAAAGGACCGATGTCCGGATTAGGCAGGATGTCGAGGACCGCCTCAGACGGGCGGCAGAGCCTCGTGCCCTTGGGCGTGACGACGATCGGCCTATTGATCAAGATCGGATGCGCGAGCATGAAGTCGACCAACTCGTCGTCCGTCCATTTGGGGTCGCCGAGCCCGAGTTCCGCGTAGGGCGTGCCCTTCTCGCGCAGCAGTTCGCGCGGAGCGATGCCCATCGCCGCGATCAGCTCGACCAGCTTCTCGCGCGACGGCGGCGTCTTCAGGTATTCGATCACCTCCGGCTCCTCGCCGGACTGCCGGATCATGGCGAGCGTGTTGCGGGACGTGCCGCAGTCCGGGTTGTGGTAGATGGTGACGGTCATTCGGCAGGATTCCTTATCGCGGCGGGCGCAACGGCGGCGCCCTGCTCGTACCAGTCCTTGCTGCGGTTCACGATCCAAACGACCGACAGCATCACCGGGACCTCGACCAGCACGCCAACGACAGTGGCGAGCGCCGCGCCCGAGTTCAGGCCGAACAGGGCGATCGCCGCCGCCACGGCAAGCTCGAAGAAGTTGGACGCGCCGATCAGCGCCGACGGCCCCGCCACGCAATGCTGCTCGCCCGAAATCCGGTTGAGCAAGTAGGCAAGGCCCGAGTTGAAGTAGACCTGGATCAGGATTGGCACGGCAAGCAGCGCAATCACGAGAGGCTGGGCAATGATCTGCTCGCCCTGGAAGCCGAACAGCAGGACCAGCGTCGCAAGGAGCGAAAGGAGGGAAACAGGCTGGAGCCTGCCCAGCAGCCGATCCAGGGAAGCTTGCCCGCCCCTGGCCAGAAGCCGCTTGCGCACCACCTGCGCCACGACGACAGGCAGCAGGATATAGAGCACGACGGACAGGAGGAGCGTGTCCCAGGGAACCGTGATCGCGGACAGCCCCAGCAGCAGGCCGACGATCGGCGCGAAGGCGACGATCATGATCGCGTCGTTGAGGGCCACCTGCGACAGCGTGAAGTTCGGCTCGCCCCGGGTCAGGTTCGACCAGACGAACACCATGGCGGTGCAGGGCGCGGCAGCAAGGATGATGAGGCCCGCGATATAGGAATCGATCTGCGCTTCGGGCAGCCAGGGCCGAAACAGCCAGCCTATGAACAGCCAGCCGAGCAGCGCCATCGAGAACGGCTTCACCGCCCAGTTGATGAACAGGGTGACGCCGATGCCTCGCCAGTAGGTGCCGACCCGCGCCAGGGACGCGAAGTCCACGCGCAGCAGCATCGGCACGATCATCAGCCAGATCAGCACGGCGACCGGAAGGTTCAC
>Ga0182742_1000296_pt1 | contig 86776 bp, 70 predicted proteins | sample eDN5th37CBELigMG_FD_128880 | JGI IMG/M metagenome (GOLD analysis project Ga0182742, IMG submission 128880) | Enriched Miracle-Growth compost microbial communities from Emeryville, California, USA - eDNA 5th pass 37_C BE-Lig MG (version 2)... ...
CGATCGTGAGGTCGTGCAGGATGAGCGTGCCGGCATTCGAGATGGCGACGCCTCCGAGTCCGACCGCCGCGTACCCCTCGCCTCCACCGTGGAGGGACACGCCCGACAGGATGAGCCCGGCGCCCGCTTCGATATCGAAGAGCGTCTCGTAACCCTGGTAGCTCAGCAAAAGGTTCTCTACCGTGCTGCCGTCGATGTAGATGCCCGCCGTGGAGATCCGCAGCTTCTCCGAGACCATGATCGGGTTGCCTGACAGGCTCTCGTCGAAGCGGATGACGTCGCCCGCCTGGGCCTGTGCCAGCGCTTCACGCAGGCTCAGCACCCCGTCGGTGTCGTTCACCTCGTCCGCGGTGGTGTTCACGATGAGCACGCGCGCGCTCGAAAGCACGAGCTCCGGCGCATCGTTCACCGGCTTCACGACGAGCGACATGGTGGCTTCGCCACTCGTGTCCTCCCCGTTGCGCGCGGTGCCGCCGTCGTCCTGCACGCGGTAGCCGAAGCTCACCGAGCCGTTGAAGTTCTCATCCGGCCGGAAGACGAGCTTGCCCGAGGACAGATCCTCGGCCGTGACGACGAAGCCGTCCTCGCCCAGGTCCTCCCCGGACAGCATGTCCTCGCCGAAGTACAACGTGCCGTGCTCGGGAAGCGAGGTGATGACGATCGACTCAAGGTCGTCACCCTCCGCGTCCCTGAAGCAGAAGTCCTGCGCTTCGAAGGTATGCGAGTGATCCTCGAACATGCGCACGGTGTTGTCGTGCGGCTCCGGCGCGTCGTTGACCGGCGTGATCTGCACGGTGACCGTGCCGCAATCCTTGCCCTCGCCGCCGCTGCCCTGCTCGCCGTTCGACTCCGCATTGCCGTCCTCGACACGGTACGAAAGCTTCACGCTCTCGCCCGGATCGTCCGACGAGTTCCAGTACGTGATGTGCTGGAGGACGTGGTTGACGTCCGCGCTCGTGGGCGCCGGAGCGCCTTCATAGGTCGCGAAGGTGACCACGAGCCTGCCCTGCTCCACCGAGAAGTGCGCGAACGCCTGGTCGCCCTTGAAGAGCGTGCCGTCGCGGAGCCAGTAGCCGTCGCCGTCCTTGAAGCCGAAGTGATCCGGGGACTCCCAGTGACCATGGTCCCAGCCGCGTCCGTACCCCTCCTCCTCGCGCTGGATGACGAGCGAAGCGCCCGACCAGTCGCCCTGGCCTTCGTTGAGCGCATCGAGCTCGACGTCCGAGACCTTCGCCGCCGGCGCGATCACCACCGGATCGCCGCCTTCGATGAAGTTCGGCGCCATCGGCTCGAACCGCTGCGCATGGATGCCGTAGCCGCTGCCGTCCTCGTTATTGGACTGCCACGTGACGACCACGCTGCCGTCCGCGAGCACCGCGATGTCGGGCGTGGTCTGCTCGTACACCGTGACGGTGTTGACGAGCACCGGCTCGCCGAGCTGCAGCCCGTCGGTGCCGAAGCGCTGCGCGTAGATGTCCAGCGTGGAGTCGGTGGTGCCCCACGAAGTCCACGTGACAACGAATCCGCCGTCAGGCAGCGCCGCCAGCGCGGGGTCGCGCTGATCGTTGGTCTCGCTGGTATTCACGAGAACGGCCTTGCCGACCGGCTCGCCGCCGGCGTCGTAGCGCTGCACGTAGACGCCCGTGAGCGAGGTGTCGACCCCGGTCCAGGCGACCACGAACCCTCCGTTCGCCAGTGCGACCATGGACGACTGGGTCTGGTCGCCCTCGGTCCCGACGTTGACGCGGAGCTCCTCGCCGAGCATCTCGCCGTCGGCACCGATGCGCCGGGCGAACACGCCCTTCGAGTCATCCTCGCCGTCGCGACCGGTCCAGCTGACGACGTACGTGCCGTCGGCCAGCGCGATGACGGCCGGCTGCGACTGGTCGAACGCCGTGGTCGTGTTGATGACGAATTCCGTGCTCTCACCGCCGGCGAGCGCAAGCCAACCGCGGATGTCGAAGCCGTTCGCACCGTCCGACGTCCAGGCAGCGAGCGCGCCGCACGGGCCCACCGCGAGGGTGGGCTCGATCTGCAAGCCGGACTGCGAGACCGGGAGAGCGACCTCGGGTCCTGCCTCGCCTGTCGACCAGAACGTGCGGAGCACGATCCGGGAGGCCGTGATGTTGTTCCCGGTCTGCTCGGTGGCGCTGCTCCACATGACGGAGAAGCTGCCTTCCGGGCCCGCGACCACCTGCGGATCGAACTGGTCGTTCGCCGTGGTCGTGTTGACCTGGAACTCCTCGCCGGCCTTCTGGCCGTCGGCACCGTAGCGCTGGCCGTAGATGCCGTAGCCGTCGCCATCCTGACCCCTGGAGATCCAGACGATGACGTATCCGCCGTCCGCAAGCGCCGTGATGGACGGATGCTCCTGGTTGCCGTCCGTGTACGTGTTCACACGGTTCGACTCACCCATGGGCTGGGGCGAGAGCTCGCACGGGTAGTCCGGCAGCGACAACACCGGAGCGTCGTTCACCGCCTTGACGTTGATGGTCAGCGTGGCCACGTCGCTCGTGTCGGCGCTGGCGTCGCTGTCGTCCTGCACCTGATAGGTGAAGCTGACGGAGCCGTTGTAGTCCTCCGCCGGCACGAAGACGAGCTTGCCCGCCTCCAGCTCGGCTGCCGTGATCCGGAAGCCTTCCGCGAGGTCGTCGGACGTGATCGTGACGCCATCGAAGCGCAGCGCGCCGTTGTCGGGCAGCGAGCGGATGATGAGCGCCGCAAGCTCGTCGTTGTCCGCGTCCGTGTAGCTGAAGTCCGCGGCCCGCAGCGTGCGGGACTTGTCCTCGTTCGAATCGACCGTCGCGTCGTTCGCGACTGGCGCGTCGCTCACGGCCGCGATGTTGACGGTCATCGTCGCCGGGGCGCTCGTGTCCGCCCCTTCCGCGCCGCTATCGTCCTTCACCTGGTACCCGAAGCTGACGGAGCCGTTGAAGTCCGCGTCCGGCACGAAGACGAGCCCGCCCGCCTCCAGATGCTCGAGCGGCACGACGTACCCGGTCTCGCCGAGATCCTCGCCGGTCAGCCGGTGCTCGCCGTAGTACAGTGCGCCGCCCGTCGGCAGCGACGTGATGATGAGACTCGCGAGATTGTCCCCGTCCGCATCCTGGAAACTGAAATCCGACGCGGAGAAGACGTGCGAACCGTCTTCATCGATGGTGACCGAGTTGTCCCCGACCACTGGCGCATCGGTCACCGCGTTGATCGTGAGGTTCAGAGTTGCGGGGTCGCTCAGGTCCTTGCCGCCGGACTCCGTGCCGCCGTCGTCCTGCACGCGGTATCCGAAGCTCACCGAGCCGTTGAAGTCGGCGTCCGGCACGAACTTCAGCCGGCCGTTCTGCAGATCCTCGACCGACACGGCATACCCGGCCGCGCCGAGATCCTCACCGCTCAGCCGATCCTCGCCGAAATAGAGCGTACCGCCCGTCGGCAGCGAGGTGATGATGAGATTGACGAGGTTGTCGCCGTCGACGTCCGTGACGCTGAAATCCTTCATGGCGAAGACATGCGTCTCGTCTTCCTCGATGGAGACGGAGCTGTCCTGGGCGACCGGTGCATCGCTCACCGAAGTCACCGTGAGCGTGAAGGACACCTGGTTGCTGGTGTCGTCGCCAGGCGTGCCACCCGCGTCGCGCAGGGCGAAATCGAACGTCTCGGTCCCGTGGAAATCGTCGTTCGGAACAAACACCAGCCTGCCGGCCACGATGTCCTCGAACGAGACGGCAAAACCCTCCTCGCCGAGCTCGTCGCTGCCGATCGCATTCTCACCAAGGTAGAGCACGCCGTTCACCGGCAGCGAGCGGACGATCAGCGACTCCAGCGCATGACCTTCCACATCCGTATAGCGGAAGTCCGACGCGGAGAACGTGTACCGGCCGTCTTCCACTATCGATCCGGCGGCCGCTTCGGCCACCGGAGCATCGTTCACCGCTGCGAGATCCAGCGTCATGACGTAGGAGCCAGTGCTGAGCGCCGTGCCGCCGTGCGCGGTCCCACCGTCGTCCTGCACCTGGAAGCTGAAGTGCGCGAGGCTCGCTCCGCTGGCATTGGCCGGCGGCACGAACGTGAGGAGGCCCTGCGCGATGTCGGCAGCGCTCACCAGAATGCCCGCCTCGATGTCGCTTTCCGTCAGCTCGACCCCGTTGAGGAACAGCGAGCCCTGGGCGGGCAGAGATCCGATCTCGACGGCAGCGAGCGCATTCGCGCCCCCTGCGTAGGCGGCGTCCGCCGCATCGCTGAACGGGAAATCCGCCAGCGAGAACACGTAAGTCTTGTCTTCGGTGCCCGACACCGTCGCATCGGCGCTCGCGGGTGCATCGTTCACCGCAGTGATCTCGATGCCGAGCGTGTCCGGCGTGTCGATGACGTCCAGACCGACGTAGTGCGCGGTGACATCCGCGCCCAGCGTGCCGTTGAAGTCCTGTGGCGGCTGGATGTAGATCTTGTCCAGCTCCTCATACCGCAAGGTGTAGCGACCGTTCTCGTCGGGCGTCAGCACCTCGGTGACGATCTGCCCGTCCGCCCCGCGCGACTCGCGCTGAACGAGGACACCGGGCTCGTCGAACTTGACGGTGACCACGTCGATCTTGTCCGGCGCACCCTGGTAGAGCTTCAGCTCCGGATTGAGCGCGAACACGAACCGCTGGCCTTCCAGGCGCTCGGCGTAGCTGATGTTCGCCGCGGCGTGCTCACCGATGATCGTGTCGACGTTACCGCCGACGATCTGCCCGACCGCGTCGGCGAGCGTTTCATTCGAGGAGAACGAGATATCGCGGGCGTACTGCTCGGTACCGTGCGCATTCGCGCCGATCTTCGCGAGCAGATCCTGGAAGCTGGAGAGCGCGTAACGCGTGGCCTGCAGGGCCTCGTCGCCGAGACCGGAAGCTTCTACGAGCGCTCCATTCACGGAAGCAATCGCGCTCGCGAGGGAGGCCATGTCCGAGGCGTTGGAGGCGCCCACATCGTTGGCGTTCAGCGCCGTCTCGAGCACCTGCTGCAGGTCCGCAGCGGAGGCGAGATTCACTGAGCCGGAGCCGTTCATCAACGTCTGCGCGAGCGCGGTGATCGTCGCGCCGGCGGCATCGATCGCGCCCAGCGCGCCCGAAGCGACGAGCAGGGACTGGATGGAGCCGATGGTGTTGAGGACGGCTTCCGATGCGTCTTCGATCGAAGCGCCGCCGTTTCCGTTGCCCGCGACCGAGTCGTACGTCAGCAGATTCGCGCCGGCGGGCAGCGTCAGCCCGAGGGCACTCACCAGCTTCGACTGCGCCTCGCTCGCGGTGAGCGAGCTGTCGAGACGCATCATTTCATCGATGAGCGTGGTCAGCGGAGTGACGACCGTCGCGCCCGCGGGCGCGCGCAGGATCGTTCCGTCGAGCGGAACGTTGGTCAGCGTATCGACGCCGCCATAGACGATGAGCGACGCGCCATCGGGCGCGGACTCGAACGTGAAGCGGCCATCCGCATCCGTGTACACCGGATCGCCGTCCGGCAATCCGTCGTTGTTCGTGTCGAGGTACACGGCGGCGCCGTGCACGTAACCTTTCACGACCTGGCCGCTGAGGCCCGCCGGCGGCGGGGGCGGCGGCGGAGGCGGCGGATCCACCACGACCGGCGGCTCGTCGTCCTTGTCGCTGCTGTCGCTGCTCGCGATCGCGATGCCGGCACCCGCGGCACCGAGGCCCACGACCACCCAGAGCAGGCCGCGATCGTCGTCGTCATCCTGCGCAGCCGATGCGGCCGTGCCGCCAGCGTTTGCGTTGTCGCCAGCGGCGGCGGCCGTGCCGCCCTCGCCGCTCGCGCCTTCGGCATCCGCCGAGGCCTCGGCGGCTTCCTCCGCATCCGCCGCGAGCTGCTCGGCTTCGGGATCGGCAGTGCCCGCGGCTGCATCCGCCGAAACGTTCTCCAGCTTCACGAAGCCATTGGCGCTCCGGATCATGCGAAGCGCGAGACGCACCTCGCCCGCCGCTGCATCCGCCTCAGTGAGGAGATGCTCGGCGAGGACGGCGTCCTGCGAATAGATCGCTAGCTTGTCACCCGCGTTCGCGATCGTCGCGACGCCCTCGCTTCCCGCGCGGCGATCCTCCTGCGACGTCTCCTCGTGCTCGGAACGCTCACGCGCGATGCTCGTGCCGAGCAACGCCAGGGTCAGCGGAAGTGTCAGCGCGGCGCCTTCACGGCGCGAGAGTCGTCGCACCAGGCGGCGGACGAGCGGGTTCGATTCCATTGCAGCGGCAACGCGCTGATCGGTTCCACGGTTATGCATGATGAGCCTCGGGGAGAAGATGAAGTCGGTTGAGAGTCGGTCGTTGCACGCCACCTTAAGGGTCCACCTCATTCTTTTGAGGCAGAAACCTTCAGCGTGGATGCATCTGAATCAATGGGGCGTTTCGCGGAAGGCGCGATCCGCAATCTTCGTGACGGGACGCACGAGATAGTCGAGCACCGTGCGCTTTCCGGTAATGATGTCCACCTCGGCCTTCATGCCGGGGAGGATCGTCAGGTCTTTTCCGCTCTTTCTGAGCTGCGCGGCACCGGTCTTGACGGTGACTACGTATACGTCCGCGTTCCCTGCCATGTCGGGGCGGCCTTGCGCGTCGGGATTGCGAACCGCGTCCGCGCTCACTTTCACGATGTGGCCTTCGAGCGCGCCGTAACGGCTCGCGTCGTAGGCGGTCACCTTCACCCTGGCGTCCTGGCCTGTGTACACGAAGGCGATGTCGGAAGGTTTCACATAAGCCTCGACGATCAGCGAATCGTCGACGGGCACGAGCTCCACCAATGTCTCGGCGGGCTGCGCCACCGCACCGATGGTTCGCACCGTGAGCCGGTTCACGATGCCGGCCACCGGAGCGGTCAGCGTCGTGCGCTCCACACGGTCGCGCAGGCCATCGAGCTGGGCGCGCAGCTCCGCGACGCGCCCGCGAGTCTGGGCGAGATCGCCCAGCGCGGCGCTCCGGAACGTGACCATCGTGCTGTCCACCTTTTCCAGGATCTCCTGCAAAGCGGACTGCAGACGCGCGATCTCCGCGTGGGTGACGGCGAGCTTGTTCTCCAGCTCGTTCACCTTGGCTTCCTCCGAAATCAGGCTGAGCTCGGCTTCCAGCCCCTTGGCGACGAGACGCCGGATCACGTCGCGGCTCTGGCGTGCAAGCGTCAGCGCGCGTTCGGTGCCGCTGAGGGTTGCCTGGGCACCCGCGAGCTCCTGCTGCTTCTGGGCCCGCTGCTCGCGCAGCGCTCCAAGCTGCGTGCGCAACTCGTTCTGCCGGCCGATGAAGAGGCTCGTCTCCGCGGCCACCTGCGTGGGCGCCTTCCCGACCAGCTCGGGCGGCATGTTGAGCTTCGTGCCGCCCGACTCGGCCTCCAGGCGCGCGGCCTGGGCGAGCTGGGCGTAGTACTGCTGCAGCACCTGCTCGTACTGGCTGCGATGGAGGGTGGGATCGAGCTCCATGAGCGGCGCGCCGGCCTCGACCCGATCCCCTTCGCGAACGAACAGGTTGCGCACGATTCCGCCCTCCAGGCTCTGCACGACCTGCAGCTGCTGCGAGGGAATCACCTTGCCCTCGCCGCGCGTGACTTCGTCCAGCTCGGCCGCCGAGGCCCAGACGATCGTCACGACGAGCAGCAACGCGATCGAGAAGAGCAGGATGCTGGAGGCATTGCTGCTGCGTTCCGACAGCGCGACGACGCCACGCAGGGCCGCGCGCGCCGCGCTCTGGATGCGGTTGGGACGGCCCGCGGCCTCACCGGCCGCGGGCGCTGAGCAGGGCTTTGGGTCCATCGGCGACTACCTTTCCTTTGTCGAGGACGATGACCCGATCCACGAGCTCGAGCACCGAGCTGCGATGGGTCACAACGATGAGGGTCTTGCCCTGCGCGGCCTCGCGCAGGCGATTGATGAGGTCGGCTTCGGTGGCGGTGTCCATCATGCTCGTGGGCTCGTCGAGCGCGAGCAGGCCCGGGTTGCGCGCGAGCGCGCGGGCGATGCAGATGGACTGGCGCTGGCCGCCGGACAGCCCTTCCCCGCGCTCGGTGAGCTTGAGGTCGTAGCCGCTCGGATGCGCGCCGATGAAGTCGTGCACGCCGGCCCACTTCGCCGCGCGCAGCACGTCGGCATCGGCGACGTTGTGCGGATCGATGGCGATGTTCTCGCGCACCGTGCCCGAGAACAGCCAGTTGTCCTGCAGGACCGCGCCGGTCCCCGCGCGCAGGTCGAGCGGATCGATCTGTCGCAGGTCCGTGTCGTCGATGAGGACGGAGCCGCTGTCCGCCTCGTGCAGGCCGAGGAGAAGGCGCAGCACGGTGCTCTTGCCGGAGCCGATGCGTCCCACGATGGCGACGCGTTCGCCCGGCGCGATGCTGAAAGACACGCCGTCGAGCGCCTTGCCGGACTGGCCCGCGTAGGCGAACGACACGTTGCGGAACTCGACGCGGCCTTCGAGGCGGGGGCGGCTGAGATAACGCCGCTGCTTCTCGCGATCCAGCGGCGCCTGCATGATCGCGTCCAGCGCCTTGAACGAGGTCACCGCCTGGTTGATGCGCGTAAGCACGCCCGCGATCTGGCCCAGGGGCGCGAGCGCCCGGCCGGAGAGCATCACGCTCGCGATGATCGCGCCCATCGACACCTCGCCGCGCGCGGCCAGAATCGCGCCGAGCACGACGATCGCCACGTTCGACACCTGCTGGGACAGCATCGTGACGTTGATGGCCACTTGCGAGACGAGGCGGCCCTGGGTCGACACGTGCGAGTGATGGACCACGCTTTCGCGCCATCTCCGGCGCATCATGCGGGAGGCGCCGGTCACCTTCACGAGCTCCAGCGCGCCGATCATCTCGACGAGCACGCCCTGCTTGTTGCGTCCTTCCGCAAGCGAGGCCGCCGTGGACTCTTTCAGCACCGGCTGCACGAAGAGGCCGGCCACGATCACGACCGGCACGGCGAGCGCGGGCACGATGACCAGCGGCCCGCCGACGAACCAGATCACGGCCAGGAAGAAGAACACGAACGGCAGATCGACGGCCGCCACCAGCGTTGCGGAGGTCAGCACGTCGCGCAGCGACTCCAGCTCCCGCATGACGCCCGCGAGCGATCCCGTGGACTCGCGGCGCGCCTTCATGCGCATGCCGAGGATCTGATCGAACAGCCGCTCGCCGATGCGCACGTCCACGCGGGCGCCCGCGCCGTCGATGAACGACGCCCGCAGCGTCTTGACCACGAAGTCGAAGGCGATGGCGACGCCCACGCCGATCGCCAGCGCAACGAGCGACTCGGTCGCGCTTGCGGGCAGGACGCGGTCGTACACCACCATCGAGAAGAACGAGATCGCGAGGCCCAGGACGTTCGTCACGACGGCGGCGAGCATCACCTGGAGATAGGCCCACCAGTTCTCGGCAAGCGGCTCGACGAGCCACGCGTAGCGCTCGCGCCATCCCACCTGGGGAGATTCAGGCGCCTGCGCGACGCGGAGGGCGTACGCCGCTCCGCGCACGCGTTGCGCCAGCTCCCGCCGACTCATCCTTTCGGGGACCAGCACCGACTGGCGCTCGCTCTCCGCCATGGCCACGAGCACGGATTCGGCATCGGGCACTTCCGTCACGACGGCTGTGCCGCTGTCGAGAATCAGCAGCAGCGGCAGGCTCATCGTGTCCACGCTTGCCGCTTCGAAGGGCGCTTCGCGCGCCGAGATGCCGAGATGCGCGAAGGCCGCGGGCAGGTGAACCGTCTCCGTGCATCGCGCGTCGTCCGGCAGCGAATCACGCAGGACGGAGAGCGACGAGGGCCGCCCCATCTGCTCGCAGGCAAACAGGAGCGCACGCTCCAGCGCGTTCGGAGGCGTTTGCACCGGGGCCGGCGTGGGGGTCGGCGCGTCCGGCCTTGCGCTGGAAATCGGGACGACGTTCATCGCTCATCACCTCGTGGTTCGGCGGCATCCGGCGGCGGCTCGATACCGAAGTACTGGCCGAGCTCGCCGGTGAGCGCCGCGACGGAAAATCTCTGGACGCGCAGGTCGAGCTGCACATCGAGCAGCTGCGTCGCCGACGCGAAGTAGTCGCGCTGCGCGACGATGAGATCGTTCAGGGAACGGCGTCCGGCGAGAAACAGCTCTTCGTAGTCGTCGATGGCGCTGTGATCGCGCCCGACGCGGTCGGCCATGGCGGTGAGCTGCGCCTCGCGCGCCTCGACCGCCGCGTAGGCCTGACGCAGCTGACGCTCGAGGGCCAGCTCGGCGCGCTGGATTGCGAACCGCGCGGCGCGATTGCGACTGCTCGCGGCTCGCGTGCGGGCAAGCCCGGCGCCGCCGCCGAACACTTCGTACGAGAACCGCAGCCCCACATAGGTGTCGCGGTTGTCCGTGCCCGAAGGGCCGAACGCGTCATAGGTCGTTCCCGAGGCTTCCAGCGACAGGCGCGGCCAGAGCAGGCTCGCCCGCTGCGAGTCCACTTCCGCCGTGCTCGCTTCGAGCTCGTCACGCAGGGCCAGCAGCTCGGCGTTACGCTCGCGCGCAACGCGAATGGCCTCCTCCACGCTCGGGCGTCGCTGCGGGTAGCTCGCCGGGACGCCCAGGACGCCCGGCGCCGACCCGAAGAATTCTTCATAGCTCGCGATGGCGTCGGCCAGGTTGCGTCGCGCATCCAGGAGCTGGCCCTGCGCCTCGAGCACGCGGCTGTCCAGGCGCGACAACTCGCTGCGCGGATCGCGGCCTTCCTGCGCGCGCCCGGCCACCTTGTCGCGCACGCTTGCAATCTTGTTCAGGTTCTCAAGCGCGATCGTCAACGCTTCCTGCTGACGAATGACCGTGAAGTAGATCTGCACGGCCTGCAGCGAGAGATTGTTGGCAGCGGAGTCGATACCGTGAACCGCGGCACTGACCCGCCCCCGGGCCGCGCGAACGCGACCCCAGGCGGCCCCACCGTCATAGAGAAGCTGGGTAACGCCGAGCTGAGGATTCACGTCGCCGGAACGTCGTGTACCCGGCGAGCTGCGGCCGTCGCGGACACTACGGTCCTCGCCGGAGTCCAGGAGCAGCTGCACGCGGGGAAAGAAATCCGCCTTCGCTTCGGACAACGCTCCGCGCGCCGCGCCGACGGAGGCGTGCTGCGTGCCGAAGTCCGGACGCCGCTGAACGGCCTCAGCGACGAGCGCGATGAATGCGGCGTCCTGTTCGGCGGGCGATTGCGCCACTGCGCTGCCGGCCATGTACAAGAGTGCACACAACAGCAAAGCCGGGCGCGAACGCTTGTCGCCTCTGGCGGGCAATCCTCTCATGTTCCGACTCGTCCTCGACTCGCAATTGGCGTGCGATTCAATCTATGCGACCGGCCCGCGCGAGAATCCGACGCAGTCGACATTGAGTGTCTTGAATTGGATTCACGGGACGCATGAGTTGCATCCACACCGGTTGCATCGATCGCACGCGAAGCGTGCGCGTGTGCCTCAGCGAAGCCGATGTGGCGCCGAGACGTGAAGCTCTCGCGCGGCGGCCGAATGAATTCCGGTGTTCATCGCCGGGCGACCCATGCAGCAAGCGCCCGCTCGATCTCATCCGGTGAATCGAGCAGACGCACAAGGCGATGTCCCATGGCTTTCACCGCAGCCGATGCGCCCCAGTGCTGGCGGGCAACCATCACCTCGCCTCCGCAGTACGGCTCCATCAGCGACAGCACGGCGCCGAGGGACGCTTCGCGTCGATGCGAGCCTTTCCCGAGGGACGCAGGCGCCCAGTCCGCGAGGACCAGCAGATCGATCCGGTCCACCGGCAACCCGGTCTGCAGGAACTGCAGACCGTCGACGCCGATCACCATCGCCTCGACCGTCGAGTCGATCATCAGGGTCCGCACGTCGGCGAACGGCGATTCGCGGCCGGCGCGAATGCGCTGGTCGGCGATCGTCAGACCCGCGGCGCTCGTGGCGCCGACACACAGCCGTCGTCTGGCGAGCGCATCCGCTGCGAGCTTCACGTAGTCCGGGCCGCGGCCATCCGTCAGCACCAACACGACCGGCACGCGCCCCTTGCCCGGCACGATCTCGCGCAGGATCTGCGCATACATATGAGGCGCGGTGGCGCCGCTGAGCTGCGGCTGGGCGTTCACTTCGCAGATGCCCGCGCCTGTCTCGCGCCATGAGCGACTGATGTCCGGCATCAGCAGGTCGACGCCGGCGAGATCTAGGCGCAGCACGCTGGCGGCCCGCTCACACAGACGCGCGTTGTCGGGATGAATGCGATCGAACACACCGACCGGCAGGCCACCGGAGGAAACGTTCGCCGCGCGACGCAGGCGGACGAACCGCCCGGCTTCCGGCACGGCGTCGAGCCCGAGTCCCGCCGATTCGAGAAGCTCATGCGCTTCCGCGTCGAGCTCGATGGGCGACATCGGCGACCACTCCTCTTTGCCCCGGCGAGGATCGCGATTGGCCTCGGCGACGAGCGCACGGACGGAGCGGATCCCATCACCGGTCACGCCAGCCGGGATGCGCTCCATCGCCCACACGGTTCTGCCGCGAAAGACGTAGACGCGATAGTCCCGCCCCTCGATGTGCTTCTCGACGAGGAGGTCCTGTGAGTGCGCGCGGGCGCGGTCGAACGCCACGCGCAGCTCGGATTCGGTGCCGAGGCCGGCCGACACGCCGACACCACCGTCCTCGCTCAGCGGCTTCACCACCACCGGATAGCCCAAGGTCCGGGCGACCTCGAGCGCCGCCTCGAACGTGCGCACCGGACGGTGGTCGGGCACCGGCAGGCCTGCCTGCCGCAGAAGCGCCGCGGTCGCCGCCTTGTTTCGCGCCAGCATGGTGGAGATTCGAGAAGTGTCTTCGGTGAACGAGCTGTCCAGCCAGCGCGAACGGCGACTCCAGCCGTACTGGAACACACCGCCCGTCAGCTGCAGGGTCGGGATTTCCAGCTCGCGCGCGGCGCCGAGGAAACAGCGGTTGTTGGTTCCCCGCGGCGCTTGCGCGCTCATGCGCTCGATCACCCGCCGCATATCCGCGAGCTGCGCGGCAGTGAGCGCGTCGACAGCCGGATTTCTAATGAACACACCCGCGATCCGCGTGGTCCAGGAGAGCGCCTCGGCCGCCGCGCGCGGCGAGAGCGACGGGACTGCGAGCAGCCACTGATCGCCCGCCATCCTCGAAGCAGGATCGGGCTCGACGCTTGCGAAGCAGCCGCCGAGATCGGGAAGGCCCGCGGCTCTTTGCAGCGCGCGGATCACCCGCGCGAGGCCCACGAGCATCGGTACGGCCGATGCCTGCGCGCGGCCGGGCTTCTTCCTCGTGCCGACCGCGAGAACGACTGTATCGGCGACCTCGCTTTCAGATTCGACGGACAGGTGCTTCTTCAGCAGCGAGCAGAACCCTGTTGCGAACCGGGACCACGACGCCGCTCCCGCGAGCTCCAGCACCGTCGCGGCACCGGGCGAGCGAAGCCCGTGCGCGTAGCCCGGGATCATCCGGATCTCTCCGACTTTCAGGGTCGGGGCGGGCGGGCGAGGGGCGAGCAATGGCGCCGCGGCTGTCATCTGCAGGCACCCATCGATCAGAGCGGAGACGCTGCGCGCAAAGGCAGCGCCGTGAGAATTCGGGCCGCCCACGCGCGCGGCATGCGGGGAGACCAGAGCGGCAGCGCCTCGGCGGCGTTGTCCTCGCGGCAACCGGACTTCTGCAGATACTCGTAGAAGAGATGCAGGCTTCGCATCAGACGCGCAAGCAGCCTCACCCGGCGCCGCTGCGACACGCGGATGGCGAAGTACGCGCGCAGCTCGTTCGCTCGCGCGGTCACGAGCGTGTGACCGAACGAGCGCACCATCCAGCCATCCAGGCCTTGCAGGTCCTCAAGCATGCCCCGCCGCTCGGCGCGCGAGATGGAGCGCTCCAGGCAGACGACATCGAGGAACCGGTCGATCACGTCGGACGACAATCCGATCCAGGGGTCGGCGATCGGCTTCGAAGGTTCCGTGGCTCCCGTCACATCCATCCACATCGTCAGCTCTCCTGCCTCGTCATCTCGGCGGGACGGAAGAGTAGAGCGCGCGCTTGCGCGAGGGAGGCAGATGCGTTCAGCGTGGTGCCATCTGGAGAAGGTCCAGGTGATGGCGATCACGTTCGGGATGATGCCGGCCCGGAGGGAGTCCGGCTGGATCTGGAGAATTCGGCCGACCCGCGGGGTTGAGCCGGCCGAATGCAATCTGAAAGGCGGAGTGTCAGCGCTGGGCGATGCTGGTGTCCGCGACGATCGGCGCCTCGGCGCGCGCATCGCCCATGCGACCGAGCGCGACACCGCCGCCGAGCGCCAGCATGACGAGCCCGCCGATGAGCAGCGGCAGCAGCGTGCCCTTGCGGAACAGCCCCTTGCCGGATGCGGCCCGTGCAACCGCAGGGGACACCTGCAGCTCCGGCCGGCGTTCGAGCGACTTCACCTCGCCCGAGATCGCCGCGCCACGATGCGTGATGATGTACGGCGCGGCGATCTTGCCGAGCACGACTGCCGAGGCACGGAGCACGATCTGCTCGCTCGCCACGACTTCGCCGCAGAGCGTGCCGAAGACTTCGACCCGCTCGACGTTGGCATTGCCATGGAACTCGCCGCCGCGGCTGATCGACAGCACCGAGGCCTGCACGTCGGCATCCTTCAGGACACCGTCGACGCAGATGAGACCGGCGGTGGTGAAGTTGCCCGACGAGGTGACACCGAGACCGATGACGATGTCGTCGGTTCTCGCCGCCAGCGCCGGGGCCGGCGGTGCGGGAGCCTTGGAAGCTGACGCGTTTCGGGAATCCACTGGTGTGTTCACGGACCCTCTCCTCGAGTGCGGCCGGGCCGCTGCAAAAATGACTGAGCGCTATCTTGCCTGCTCCGCCGGGGCCCGGAGGCCAGATACCACCACAATGGAGCAGGAACGCCCCGCACGCCGTTGCAGCCCCCCGGACCCGATGGCAAAAAAGACGGACACATGCACGGGATCACTGCAAGGTATGAACAGCATCGCACTTTCGCCTCGGGAGCCCGAGCCGCGACCGACGATTCATCGGCCCTATCGCTCCATCGCCGTGTCGACGCGCGGCCGCCTCGCCGCACGCAGCGACTCCGATGGGACCCTGCATCTGCAGTTTCACCGCCGGGCCTCGCGCACTGGCCAGCGGCTGCGGTCGGCCACGCCCTGGCGGGCGGGACCGCTGCGCACCTGCAGCCTCGTGCTCCAGACGCTCGGCGAGGCTTTGACCCTCCTCGGCGAAGCGCCTTCGCTCGAGCGGTCGCTGCAGCTCAGCCGGCTCATCGATCCCCAGCTGGCGCGCAGGCTTTCGCATTACACGATGCTCAACGACGCGAGCTACGAGCCCTTGCTGGATACCGTGGTGTTCTCGTCGCAGCGGCACTCGGAGGATTCGATCCCGCTGCCGACGGGGTGGATCTCGGCGAGTGTCGCGGCCGTCACCGACGCGCGAGTGCCACCGACGGAGCGTGAAACGCTCGTGCTCGTGCGCCGGCAGAAGCGCTGGGAACTGTGGGCGCGCATGGAACGCACGAATTCCGGCAGCATGCCGTGCCGACGATACGAATGTCTCTGCAGCACGGACGTGTTGCCCGAAGAGCCGAGGCTTGCCGCGGAGCTTCTGTTGTTCGCGGCCCTTTCCAGGACGCCGCGCGAGGTGGAACTGTCCCCCTGCATGCCCGGGCTGATCCCGGCGAGCCGCCTCAAGGTCATCGAATCGCGGCTCGGCGAGCGCGCGTTCCAGCAGCCGTGCGACGTGGCGCCGTTTCCGGCCTTCGCCGCCACGCTTCTGGAGGGCACCTCGGGCCGCTGTCAGGCGTAAACGCTGAGCGCCCGCCGCGGCGATCCTTCCGTCGCGGCGGCCTTGTCTTCGTACGACCACACCGGCCGCGGCAGCGGCCGACCCAGCTGCAGGTACTGGTATCGCGTCCGCAGGGCCGCGATCACGCGCGCGCGAAGCTCCTCGCCGCGCACCGGCTTGATGAGCACGTCGTCCGCGCCGCTCTTCAACAGGTCCGCGACGATCTGCACCGCATCCACTCGCGTCACCACGATGACGGGCACGTAGCGCCAGCGGGCGCTGGCCTTCAGCCCCTGGCAGAGCTCGCGGCCGTTCATGCCTTCGAGCATGAAGTCGCAGAGAATCACGTCCGGGTCGATGGCCGGGAGACGTTCGAGCGCATCCTCGGCGCTCGTCGCGAGCACGATCTGGTAGCGCTCGTCCGCCACCATGCAGGCGAGCGCCATGCGCGTGGTGGCATCGTCTTCGATGATGAGAATCGTGATCGGCTTCTGCCCGACGCGACCGTCCGCGTCCCTTGCGGCGGGCCGTGCCGTCATGGGCTCGTTCGTGCGCGGCAGGCTCATGATGCGGATCATGCGATGCTCCTTCCGGATCGGAATGCCGCGAATCTAAGTGGCGTGGCCGCGGGCCACCATGGGGTGCGACGGCAGTTGCCGTCATTCTGGAGACAACGCCTGAGCCTGCGGTGAAGGCATCACCACGGTGAATGCAACCGCACGCTCAGCACCCCGGGAAGCTGGAGCAGGCCCGTACCGATTTGCGAACAGGGCAGCGGGCCGACGCGAGCCGCAGGAGCGGCGTCGCGCGTGCAGTCGGCGGCCGCTCGGCAACGGCGGCGATGCGCGCGGCGCCAGGCACCTTGTTGGCCTTGCAGATCCGGCGCTGTCGCGCGTTTCGTCGCAGCCTGCGCCGGCCGGTCGTCACGCGAATCCGGATGGGCTTGGGACCTTCGCAAGAACGCGACGCTGCCGGCATTTGCGGGCACCGGGCATCGCTGGCACGAGCCCGGCGCATCGGCCTCCTGGGAGTCACGCTCAGCATGGCCCGCACGGCGCGACGGCGCCGCGCGCTCATCGGCGTGCCCCGCCGACGCTGCGGGCGACCAGGCTGCCGTACGCAGGAGCGCATGACACGAAGGTCACGTCGCTCGCGACCGCGGCGCCCGACAGATGATAGGTGTTCAGGTCGAGACAGGCGCCGAGCGATTGCTCCAGCCCGAACGGAACCGGGCGGTTCGCATGGATCGCGGCGATCACCATGCCATTGCGGCTCGCGCCGTCTTCCAGCTCGCCGAACTGGTTTCCGGTGACCGTGATGGCGTCGCCGGCCTGCTCAAGGCCCTCGTCCACCTCGATGAGCACGCCGTAGTCGCCGCCCAGGAGGATATTGCCGAGCATGCAGGCGTTATCGACGCCCGCCCCGCCGTTCAGCGCGATGCCCGCGGCTCCTTCCGCGATCTGGATGGTGTTGCCGACGATCGCGAGGTTGTCGAAACCGTACGGCACGTAGATCGCCTCGTCGGCGCCGCCGATGATGCGGTTGTCGATGATCGTGACGCCCGATCCCCCCAGCACCGAGACCGCCGCGCGCTCGCCGCTGCCGTCGATCACGCAATTGCGGAGCGCGAGCCGCTGCGGAGTTATCGCGCAGGGCTCGGTGGACACGCTGCCGATGATCGTGAAGCCGTCGATCACGACCTCGCCCGCATCCGAACCGATCAGGACGCGGCCCGACAGGTGGGTCTCCAGGCCGCGCCGGGCGGAGGAGCCGGGCAGGCCCGCATTCGCGCCCGAGAGCGTCACCGGCTTGCGAAAACAGAGATCCCCGACATGGTAGCTCGGGGCCACGACGATCCGGTCTCCCGGCACGGCGCAATCGATGGCCGCCTGGATTGTCGTATGGACCTGCTTCAGCAAACCCATGGCGTCGAGCAGACGCACCGGAGCTGCCAGATCGCTGGTGCGATCGAGCATGCTCAGCACTTCAGCGTTGCTGAGCTCGCGCGTCGGTACGTCCGCCGCCATCCGGTTGCGAGCGCCCGGCCCCACGTACAACGTGTCGCCGTCCGTTGCGGCATCGAGCGCGGATTGCGCGGAGGCGTACATGCCAAGACCCTGCGCGGTCTTCCGCGAGCGTGAAGCATCCGGCGCCATCCACACCTTGACGTGTCCTGCCGCGTCCACCAGCAGTGCGCCTCCGCCGGCATGCGCATCGAGAGCCTGGCGCAGATAAGCGTCGAGCGAGTGCCCGGCCAGCGCGTCCGCGCTTGCGGCCTCCCTGCACTCGAGGAAGAAAGAGAAAAGGCTGCGTCCGTGGGCGCGCAGCGTGTTGTCTGCGACCACCGGGAGCATCGACTCCGGCTGCGACGCCGTCAGAACCTGAAGGTCGCAGGTGACGCGCACCGGCGGCAGCAGATCCCCGAATACATCGTTGTCGACGATGGCCACGCAGGCAGGCGTTCGCGGCGTAACCGGTTCGATGGTGATCGAGCCGTGGAGCGAATTGCCCGAGACGACCGCGCTGCCGCCCGGATCGCGACAACCGCGACGATTGAAATGCACGGCGCTTGCGGATCGCGCGGGCGCATTGCGCTCGACAACGCACGCGACCAGGCTGAACCGCTCGCCCAGGATCTCGAAGCACTTCGCGTGGGCAAGCGCCACGACTTCGCCGCGCCCGCCGGGCACGAAACCCAGTCCCTGCACGACCACGTCGTCCGCGAGCACGATGAAGCTCGCGCCGTTGGGAGACTGCATCGTCGCGATGGCGGTTGCCGACACGTCGTCGCGATCGCGCACCGGCGATCCGTCGTCCAGCACGCCCTGCAGGGTGAGCGACTTGTCGATCAGCAGCCCGCACCCGCGGTGGGTGCCGCCCGCCGCGTCCGGCTCCGCATCGTCCAGGATGCGGCTTTCGTGATACGTGCCGGGCGCCACGAGAATCGTGTCGCCGGCCTGGGCCGCGTCGATCGCGGACTGGATGGTGGCGTATCCCGTGTCGCCCACGAGCAATCGCGCGCAACCGTTGAGCACGATCCGCAGGCGCGCCCCGGCGGGCCCGCCGAGGCTCACGGCCTGGTGGCCGTTGGTCAGCAGCCATCCCCCGCTTGTCAGCGCGATCGACCATTGCCCGAACGCGAAACGTTCGAGCTCGATCGTGTCGCCCGGCGCCGCCCGGCGAATCAGGGCGTCGAGCGCATTCACACTGTCGGCGAAGCGGAGGGTCATGATGTGAACAATAAAACCGGCAGGCCCGCCCGGAAGACAAATGGATCCAGTCTGGTGCTTTCGGCTCGCCGGACATCTCCGAACTGGACGGATTCGCCACAGGCTTCAGGCCGTCAGCGCGCTCACATACGAAATGGCCTGCGAGAGGTATTCGCCGAGGAGCTCCTGCGACTTGGACGTCAGTGCGACGAAGTCCCGTCTTGCATCCTTCGGATCCGGAATGCGCTCGATGTACCCGCGCGCCACCAGCTCGTTCACTCGTCGCAGCGAGGTGGTTGCCGAAGCCGTTCCCGCCGAGATGGCGAGCCCCGAGACGGACATGCGCTGGCGCAGCCGCTCGGCCCGCAGCAGCTCGAGCAGCAGATCCCATGCTGTGTCATCCAGCTTGTGATGCTCGTATCGCGCCCGCAGCCGGCGCAGTCGCTCGATGGTCTCGAGCACCGCCAGGGTTCCCCCGTCGTCGTCCGGTGCCTTCCCCACCTGCGGGCGAGCTGCGGGGCGCGCGCGTGGCGGCACCTTGTGAACCGTGGTCGGCGCGCCGCCCGGCTCTTTGGCCTCTTGCGTTTCGGTGACGTACGCGAGGTTCCGCAGTCTTCCGGCGAGCTCTTCTGCCTGCCGCATCAGGTGCTCGACCTGCGGAGGGCGCGATGCGCTCGCCGCGCGATCCTCACGGGCCAGCGACAACGCGCGGCCCACGGCCTCGATCAGCTCGGGCGCCCGCACCGGCTTCACGAGAAAATCCCGCACCCCCAGGCGCAAGGCATCCACCGCGGCTTCGAGAGTCGGGTGAGCCGTCAGCAGAAGCATGCGGGGCCTGCTGCGCCCGACGTCCAGCGCGTTGAGCCGATCCGCCAGCTGCAGGCCGTTGACGCCGGGCATGAGCAGGTCGCTCAGCACGACGAGAATGTCCGGCCGGCTCGCGATCAGGTCTATCGCCCGCAGCGGATCGTTGCACGTGACGCATTCGAAACCCGCTCCCGAGAGAATTCCCTCGACGATGCCCAGCATCGTTTCATCATCGTCGAGCAACAGTACCGTTTCCTGCATCGCATCGATCTCCGTGTGACTGAGCGCCCAGAAGTACCGCAGCCGGCGCATCGGGCAAAAGTCATTTGTACCGAAATTCGGACATTACGTACGCAGGAAAATAATTAGAACCCTGTCTCTCTTCGTCGGGAGCCGCATTCCTATACTTCCCCTCGCGCACTAGCACAGTGCGCCATGCAAGGCGCAGGGAGACACGAATTGCCACAGGGTCTCGCTTTCCACAGGACGGTGTTCCAGCTCGGATACGCGCAACTACTTATCGGCGCGCTCGGAACGTTCGTCGCCATCGCGAACGTGTCGTTCCAGCCGCAGCTCAGCGCCGACTTTCCGCTCTTCCTGGTGCCAGCCATCGTCATGATCACGATGCTGCTCGGCGGATGGATCGCGGGTGCGAGCGGTGTGATCCTGACGGTGCTGGCCTGTCTTGCGAGCGGCGGCGACGTCGCGACCGTCGCGATGACTGGCGGCGTCGCTCTCGTCGGCGGCGAAATGCTCCGCCTCGGCGTCAGGCCTCTCGTGCCGGCGGCACTGCTCTTCGGCGCGATCCTGCTTTCCTGTCGCGCGAACGGGCCTGCCGGCGTGTCGCTCATCGAGTCCTGCGCCTCCGCGCTGACCAACGCCGGCCTCAACACGGCCCTGGCGGTGACGGTGCTGATCCTGATGCCTCGCCGGAGCGTGGCGTTTCCGGTCCGCTGCCGGGTCCGCTGGGATCACATCGTCTTCGCGGTGGTGATCGGCAAGCTGGGCGTGGCCATTCTGCTGTTCATGGGCTGGATGTATCCGGATGCGCACGCGAACGGATATGCGTGGGGCTCCGGCACTTCGCTCCGCATCTGCATTCTCTTCGTCATTGCGTCCGCGGCGAACATCGCGCTGACGCTCCGGTTCTCGACAATTGCCCGGCAGCTTCGGCGACGACTCTGGCGCAAATCTCAGTGGCGCACAGGCGCGACCTCACGGTGGTTCGGGCCGGAGTCCCCCGCCGAGATGGCCGAGCTGCTGATCGCCATCAGGCGTGAGACGCGTCAGCTGAGAAGGGAACGCGCGCGCCTGGCGCAGAAAAGCGAAGCCGCGGAAGAAAGGATTCGCGAGCTCACGCAGGCACTGGACGCGGCCCAGGAGAAGATTCGTGCGCGGGACAGGCGCCTAGCCGAGCTTGCGCGCGCGAACGAGCACGCACGCGGCCGCTATCGCGTGCTCATGGATCAATCGATCGATGTCACGTTGTTCTGCGATGCCAAGGGAATCATCCAGGCGGCCAACCGGTCCTCGCTGCGTCTGCTCGGCTATCAACCGGTCCAACTGAAGGGCCAGCCGCTCACGAGGCTCGTGCCTCCCGGGTGCCTCGACGGTCATCCGCTCGACCGCAGCAAGATGGCGGACAAAGATACGGCCGTCATGACGAGCGCGGTCCTGCGCGCCGCGAGCGGCCAGGTGCGCAAGCTCGGCGTCGTGGTCCGCGCGTTCCCGGTTGGCGACTCCATCAACTATCTCATCCAGCTGCGTGAAGCCGGCCGGATGGAGAAGGCGCTCGCGACCCTGCGGCAGGCCCGCACGCTCGCGCAGTCCGCGGACCGCTCCCGGGAGATGTTCATCGCCACGATGAGCCACGAGCTGCGCACGCCGCTGCACGCGCTCATCGCCACCCTCGACATGATGCGTGTCACCGAACGCTGCCCGCCCGAGCTGGGCCGCCATCTGTCCGTGGCGCGCATCTCTGCGCGCTCGCTGCTCAAGATCGCCAACGACATTCTCGACCTGACGCGGATCGGGTCGAACCACTTCGCGCTGGAGCAGCGGGCGTTCTCTCCGCAGTCGATGATCCATGAGCTGATCGCCGAATCGCAGGCGCGCGCGGACTCGCTCGGCCTGTCGTTGCGCTCGCTCGTGCTGGACCCGCTGCCTCGCGCACTGCTGGGCGACCCCACGCGGTTGAGGCAGATACTGTCCAACCTGCTGGCGAACGCGCTGAAGTTCACGCGTTCCGGAAGCGTAACGCTGCAGACGAGCTTCGATGGGACGACCAGCACGTTCGATGTCATCGACACCGGCCCCGGCATCCCCGTCGAGAAATGGGACTCGATCTTCGATCCGTTCATCCAGGTGGAGAGCGGGAACGGACATCCGGGCGGCACGGGCCTCGGGCTGCCGATCAGCCGCCGTCTCGCCGAAGCGATGGGCGGCACGCTCACGGTGCTGCGCTCGAACGCCTCGGGCTCGACCTTCCGTCTCACGGTACCGCTGCCGGTCACGAACGAGACGCCCGTCGAAGAGCAGAGCATGCGGATTCTCGCGAACCCGTATGGCCGAATCCTCGTGGTGGAGGACAATCCCGCGAACCGGTACGTCGCCGAAGCGCTGCTCAGCCATTTCGGGTGCCCGACGACCATCGTGGCGAGCGGCGAGGAAGCCCTCGAGCAGCTCACGAGCGACGAGTTCGATCTCATCCTGATGGACTGCCAGATGCCTGGCATCGACGGGTTCGAGACCACGCGCCGCGCCCGTGCCCTGCTGAAGCGCCACGTGCCGATCGTCGCCATGACCGCCAACACGATGGACGAGGACAACCAGCGCTGTCTCGCCGCCGGCATGGACGATTTCCTGCCCAAGCCGTTCGGCCGTCCCGCCCTGCACGCGATCCTGAGCAAGTGGCTGTCGAGCAGCGAGGCCAGGCAGCCCGCCGACGATCTCGGCGCGCAGCTGCAACGTCTCCCCGTGCTCGATCTCGCTGTCTTCGAAGAGCTCCAGCGTAGCCTTCACTCGAGGCCTGACATGCTGAGGCGCATCGGCTCATCCTTCTTGCTGAGCGCGCACGAAGCGCTGAACGCCTTCGATGCCCGCAATCCAGGCGACCGCGGCAGCCTGCGGCGTCACCTGCACACGCTGCTGGGCAGCGCGGGGATGATCGGTGCTCGCCAGGCCGAGTTCCTGGCCCGCAAGCTTCAGAGCGACCTCGCGGCCAATCGCTTCGACGAAGCCGGCAGCGCCTGGGCACGGCTGAAGCGCGCGATCCGCGACTTCGACACAGAGTTCCACAGGCGCCTCCTCGACGACCCGCAGAGCTTCGCACTCGTGGCCCAGGCCTGAACGGCCGGCAACCGGCCTGTGTCAGACCTCGCCGGTCGCGACACGCAGTTTCAGCAGTCGCAGGTACCGGTCGATGAGTTGCTCGTACTTGTGGCGCGTGCGAAGTGCCGCTCGCACGTGCGCGCGCAGCTCGGAAGGACGACAGGGCTTCACCAGGACGCTGTCGGCACCCGCGTGAAGCAGGTCCGCGCGCACGACCTGGTTGTCGAACCCCGTCACACCGATGATCGGCACGAGGCGCCAGCGCTCGTCGGCCTGCAGCCAGCGGATGAACTGATCTCCGCTCATCTCCTCCATCACGAGATCGCAGACGATCACATCCGGATCGACTCGCGCGAGCCGCTGCCGCACCTCGGCTGCGTCCGACGCAAACACGATGCGGTATCCATCCTGGGACAGACCCGCCGCAAGCGCGAGGCGCGCCGTGGGGTCGTCGTCGACGATCAGAATGGTGGGCTGCCGCAGCTCGTCGGCTTCAGGGAAACGGGACATGTCATAACCTCCGGCCGTAGTGTGTTGGCCATGGACGCTCACTTTAGAGCGCCGGCGGGGCAAAGGTGCGAAGCAATTCACATGAGAAAGGACCATAGCGGTAGCGTGCTGCGAGGATGCGTTCACCCTGAACCAAACTGCCTCACCGCCGTCGGCAATCTTCCTAGTATCGATAGCGGCAATTCCTTTCACTCCCGGTCTTTCGACGGTTCAGCAAGAGCGCATGGACATCTCCGCGAGCCAGACGGTCCGCATACCGCCCCGACAGGAAGCGTTTCGACTCATCGCGGCCGCGTCCTGCGCCGTGATCGCGATCGCCAACGGGCTCTTCACTCCTGCGTTGCCCGAAGGCATGGCGCTCTGGGTCGCGCCGGCCATGCTCATGATCATCAGCCTTCTGGTTGGCTGGCTCCCGGCAGCACTGTGCGCGGGCGCAATCGTGCTGGAGAGTCTTCTGTTCCCGCAGCTGAATGCGTGGCCTGTCTCAAGCTCATGTGTCATGGCAGTGCTGTGCGGAGAGGCGCTGCGACGAGGCGCGCGGCCACTGTTCGCATGCGCCGCGCAGTTCTTCGTGACACTGGCTGCAAGCATCCCCTCGCTCCGGAGCGGCACGTTCTCCGAGACGCTTGAGCTCGTCACCAGTGTCGCCGCGAACGCCGGCATCAACGTGGCGCTCGCAACAGCCGCTCTCGTGTGGATGCCGCGCCGAAGCGATCGATTTCCGTGCCGATGCCGGATCCGATGGGATCACACCATCTTCGCGCTCGTGGTGGGAACGGTCTCGATCACGACGCTCGGCCTGCTCGCCGGGGCGCAGATCGAGGCACCCTCGCCCGAGAACGGCGCGATGTCGACCCTCTCCCTGCGCCTGGGCGCCTTGCTGGCTCTAGCCCTTGCGTTCACTTGCGCGCTGACGAGGTGGTGTGAGTCGGTCAGCCACGGGGTGATGGAACGGTACAAGGCATCGTCATCGATCCGCTCCCTGCTGCGCGAGGAGTTGCCGCGCGACATCGCCGGATTCTTCCTGGGGGTGACGCGAACCACGAAGCGATTGCGCCGCGGGGCCGAGCGTGTCGACCGCGACCTGCTGAACGCGCGCGAAGCGCACCAGCGGATGGCGGAGGAGCTGAAGCGGACACGGGAGCTGCTGAGCCGCAAGTCCACCGAGCTGCGCGAGCTCGCGCTGATCCAGGAGAGCGCTCTCACGAGGCTCAATCTGTTGATGGAAACGTGCACCGACGTCCTGCTGTTCGTCGGTGCCGACGGCAGGATCCAGTCCGCGAGTGCGTCGCTCGCGCGCGAGCTCGGCTACGAGCCCGCGGCATTGAAGGGAAAGCCGGTGAACACGCTGATTCCCGCCGACTGCGTGCTGGAGCATCCACTCGATCGAGCGAAACTTGCCGAAGGCTCCGCGCCGACCGAAGCCCTCGTGAAAACGCGGGATGGAGCCAGCCGCACGGTGCAGGTGCAGGCTCACCCTTATCGGCTTCGTGGAGAGGATCGGTATCTCGTGCGCATCGCGCCGGACTCGCAAGGCCGGATTGCGAGACCGCCGGCCAATGCCGAAGCGGACCCTTCTCGCGACGTATTCATCGCGACGATGAGCCACGAGCTGCGGACGCCGCTGCACGGGCTCATTGCGACGCTCGACATGCTCCGCTCCAGCGACCCTTCGACGCCGGACTTCCAGCGACAGCTGTCGATTGCGCGCACGTCGGCGCGCGCCCTGCTGAAGATCGCGAACGACATCCTGGATCTCACCCGCATCGGCTCCGGCGTCTTCCCGCTCGAGCGCAAGGTGTTCTCACTGTCCTCGCTCCTGAGGGAGCTCATCGACGAGGTGCGCGCACGCGCCGTCTCCCTCGGTCTCGACCTGTGCGCGGAAATCCCGGACGGGCTGCCGCTGTCCTTCCTCGGGGATCCGGCGCGGATCAAGCAGATCGTGGGCAATCTCGTTTCGAACGCGCTGAAGTTCACCGCGAGCGGCAGAGTCCGGGTGCTCGTTCGTTACGACGGGCGTGCCTGCACCATCGACGTGGAAGACACCGGCGAAGGCATTCCGGAGGACAAGCGCGAAAGCATCTTCTTCCCCTTCGTGCAGGTGGAGTCGCGGTCGGGACGCGAAGTGGGCGGCACGGGCCTGGGACTGCCGATCAGCCGCCGCCTGGCCGAGGCGATGGGAGGACAACTCGTGCTCCTGCAGTCCGGGCCAAGGGGTTCCGTGTTCCGCGTCACGCTGCCGCTGGAAGCCTCGGAGGAACCGCCGCCGGACGAGCAGAGCCAGCGCGTCTTCAAGAATCCGCACGGCCGCGTGCTCGTGATCGAAGACAACGCCGCCAACCGCTACGTCGCCGAGGCGCTGCTCACCGGGCTTCAGTGTCCCGCCACCATCGTGGCGAGCGGACGGGAGGCGCTCGAGCTGCTGCAAGGGCAGGAGTTCGACCTGATCCTCATGGATTGCCAGATGCCGGGCATGGACGGCTACGAGACCACCCGCCGCGTGCGGGCGCTCCTCAGCAAGAAGGTGCCCATCATCGCGATGACCGCCAACGCCATGGCGGAGGATCGCAAGTTGTGCCTGGAAGCCGGCATGGACGACTTCCTGCCGAAGCCCTTCGGCCGCCAGGCGCTGAACGAAGTCCTGTGCAAGTGGCTCACGGATGCCGGCAGCGCGTCGGTCCGCGCGACCGCGTCGCTCGAAACGGCGATGCAGACGTTGCCCGTGCTGGACGAAAGCGTGCTTCAGGAGCTCTGGAGGGGCCTGCAACATCGCCCGAGCCGGCTGCACGAGATCGGCACGACGTTCCGGCAATCGGCAGAGCGCATGGCCGCCCTGCTCGGCCCCGATGGAACGCTGGATCGTCGCGCCCTGCAGCGACAGCTGCACACGGTGCTTGGAAGCTCCGGCATGGTCGGCGCGCGACAGATCGAATACTTCTCCGGACGCATCCAGGCCGCGCTGAAGACGAATCGCCAGGAAGATCTCAAGGACGCCGCCGGAATCCTGCTCCGTGCCGTGCGCCGCTACGACGCTGCGTTCGACAAGGCCATCGGAGACATCGGGGCATCCGGTACACCTGCGTCGGGATTCGAGCGGGGTCGGGCACGGTCGGGCGTGCAGGCGCGTTGAGGGCGGTTGCGCGGTCCGGGAGCTGCCAGCTGCGAGCTGCGGCGGCAGGAGTTCCCACGGCCGATCTTGATAGACCAGGGTAGCGAGCTACTTCGACCAGACTCCATAGACGAAGAACGGCGCGTGCGCCGGCACACCAGCATCGGGTAGCTCGCTTCAAGCGGCGCGCTTTGCGCCGCGGGATCTTGTGCGCCGGCAACACTATTGCATCACCTCTTGGATCGTGAGACGCACTTCAACGCAAAAGCTGTCAAGTACCTCGGAAGGAAAGTACTTGGACGGAAGGCCACGCGATTCTGGCGTATAGTCAATTGCATTCCGCGTAGTGAGGTTTAGGCATGCGCTCCATCACCGCATCGACTGCATCCTCGTCACTCCGATGACTCGGGCCGAAAGCTGTTCTTCAGGCAGCTCGGAGCACGCATCGCAGAGCTGCGCAAGTCCCGCGGGCTCACCCAGGTGCAGCTCGCCGAGACCCTTGATCTCCCGCAGCAGATGGTCGGGATGATCGACACGGCTCTCGCTCCGGCCGATCGCTGAGCAGCAGCATGGCGAAGAAGACCACCGCGGCACTCGTGCCGGTCGATCACATCGCGCGCTCGATCCTTGTGCTGCGCGGCCACCGCGTGATTCTCGATCGCGACCTCGCGGCCATCTACGGCGTCAGCACGGGTCGGCTCAACGAGGCCGTCAAGCGCAACGCCAAGAGGTTTCCCGAGGATTTCATGTTCCAGCTCACCGCCGACGGGAGCGAGCACTTGAGATCGCAGTTTGAGATCTCAAGTTGGAGCGGCCGCCGTTACATCCCCTACGTCTTCACCGGGCACGGCGCCATCCAGGCCGCCAACATCCTCAACAGCGATCGTGCCATCGAGACGGGGGTCTACGTCGTGCGCGCATTCGTGAAGCTGCGCGATCTGCTTGCGTCAAACAAGGAACTCGCCAAGCGCCTCGATGAGCTCGAGGCCCGCATCGAGAAGAAGCTCACCACGCACGACCAGGCCATCGCCACACGCAGCCCGATCGGGTCCGACTGCACGTACCTTCCAACGGCCCGGCCGTAGCCTCGGAAGTAGTTGTATATCTGCCGGGCACCTGTTCGACTTCAGCGGGTCTCGGATGGAACACGTCAGCAAGTCAAAGAGTCCGCACCCGTCATCGTAAGGGCAAGCGGTTTCGCCGTATGTTCACGGTCGCCCATGGTGTATTGCCGCTAAGCAGTCGGTATCGCGGTCTCCACGATCGCGAGATCAGGCACCAAGCGCCTCTTGAGGCCGCGATTTACTGCGACTGCGCCTGGATCCGCCCGGCGAGAAAGGCATCCAGCAGGGCCGGCAAATCACGCCGCCGATGGTAGCCGCGACGTGCGATGAGCTCGCAGGCTTCGCGTGCACGTCGTTCTTCCTTCGGATCCAGAACGGTCCTCAGTGCTCGCAGATCGATGGCGTCCTGAGGCCTCGACACAGGATCGTGAGCCAGCAGCTTCAGTGCGACGAGGTGGCCCACACACGCCACGCGTACCGGAGTGCCGGCCCCAATATCCACTTGAACCGCAGCTTCGACGATCTCTGGTTCTATTCCGGAAGATGCGAACAGCAGGTCGACGATCATTCCTTCGGGGCTCTCGCCAGGAGGTAGTAGCCGAGCGGTTGCAAGGCGCGACGCAGCTGTTTGCTCTACGGTGGCCAGCAACCGATAGCCAGCTTGGCTAAGCCAATAGATTAGTCGTTCGGCCTCCGCGTCCGTCTGAACGGCAACTGCGAGATCGACGTCTCGTGTAAAGCGGGGTTCGGTCCAGGTGGAAACTGCCAACCCACCGAGAAGGGCCATCCGGGCGCCCTGCTCCTCGAGCCGGGAGAGAATCTGGGCGAGCGTTTCGAAGAGCCGCATCAGGGCCGGCCAGTCGCCGGTTTGCCTGGCCCTTCTGCATCCCCGTGGGCGGCCCCCGGTCGTGTGCGCAACCATTCTGCGAGACGGCGGGCGATTTCTTCATCGCTGGCCGCTCGATTCTGCCGACGCAATTGGGCACGCTTCATGGCGACACCATCTTCATGCAGCGCGAGCGCTGTACGCAGCCGCCTGGAAGGGGCGCTCGCAAGGTCCGCTTCTGTGCGCGCGAAGTGGGTTCTGACGTTCATCGGCGGCAATATACGATGCATGCTCGTTTCCTTACAAACATCGCCGCCTGCTCGGCGGGTTCGCCGCTTCCGCGACAGCCTGTACGAGCTCGGACGAGCCGCAGCAATCGCGGCGACGATTCCGACCGTAACCGTCGCAGATGCCAAGCAGCGCGTCGCTTCCTGCACCAGCGAAGGAGCTCGCGAACCTGAAGTTGCATTCTGCAACATCAAGTTGGGGCGGCCGCCGCAAGCTTCCGCCCGCTTTCACAGGGCACGATGCCATGAAGGAGCTCGCCAAGCGGCTCGATGAGCTCGAGGTGCGCATTGAGACCACGCACGATCAGGCAGATCGCAGCCATGCTCTCCGCGATCCGACGGCTCCAGAATCCGCTGCGGCCCAAGCGCCGGCCCATCGGGCTCACGGCCGATCTCGACGAGAAGGCACAACAGCAGCTCAACGGCTAATGCTTATCTCACTCTCACACTGCTGGCCGGTGCATTTGGCCAACAGTCCTCTCGAGTTCACGCAAGCGCCGCATCTGCCGGGTGAGGAGCTTTTCGTGTCCGCGCGCCGTTTCGGAAATCGGGCGTACTGCGCGGCAGCTTCATCGATGCGCGGGACGCCTGTGCCTCGCTCGACGATCGCTGCAGACACGCGGCCGTCTTCGGCAACATCTACGGCCAGAATGACTACCGCGGTTCGACATGCTCCCACCGGACACTCACGCCATCGCCGCGCGGCCAGTGCGCCAGCCAGCTATCCATCCCTTGAAGGCATGGCACCGGAAGGCCGGCTTCGTTTCAGCAGGCTATCCACGAACTCGCGAGGCACCGCCCCCGTCAGCGCGAGCAGCGCGACGTATAGCGACCCTCCAACCACCAACGCAAGCATCCAGTGTAATGACAGCCGCGACATCAGCCAGATCGCCGCCCCCGCAGTGCCCCCCGCGACCAGTGTCTTCCCAATACTCGCCATCCTCGGCAACGCCTGCCCCGCATGCTGCAACCCCCACAGCATCGCGAACAACACGCTCGCCTCCGCCAGCATCGTGCCAAGCGCCGCGCCCAGGAATGACAAGTACGGAATCAGGATCAGATAAGCCACAAGCGCGATCGCGCACGACGCCCCATCCGCCGCCAGCACGGCCCGCGGCCGATCCAGCGCGATGAGCGAAAACCTCAGCACAATCGACAACGCCGTCAGTAACGCCGCGAACGAAAGCACAATCAGCGCCGGCGCGCCCGCTGCGAATTCCGCGCCGGAGATGAACGACAGCAACTCCGGTGCGAACACCGACAGCGCCAGAATCGCCCCCACGCCATACATCAACATCGCATCCAGCGACCGCCCCAGCAGCCGACTGAACTCCCCGGGGCCAGCACCGCCCTGCCGGGCAGCCGCCGCCGTCAGCATCGGCATCATCAAGCCCGCGAACATGTACGGCAGCGATGTCGTCAGCTCGAACATCTTCGTCGGCACACCGTACAAACCCACGTCGGAAGCCGGCTTGAACAGCGACAGCAGCAACGTATCCCCGCGGAGCATCGCCATGCTCAGAATGTGCGAGCCTGCGATCGGCAATCCTGCGACGAAGTACTGCCTCCACACCGCCGGCTCGAACCGCAGCCGGAACGGCACGAGCCTTCGAGCCAGCGTCCACGAAACCGAAATCGCAACGAGCGCGCCGAATAGCGTGCCGACGAGCATCGGCAGGACGCCGACGTCTAATTTCGACAATCCCCACACCGCGAGCAGCGTCGCCAGCGCACCTCCCGCCTCCGCCAGCGCGCTGCCCGCCTGCTTCGTCACCAGCTGGAAAACCGCGACGAGCATCTCGCTTCCCTGGATTGCCGTGTAAATCGCGGCACCCAGGAAGATCCCCTGCTTCACCTCCTTGTCATAGGGCAGCGCCAGCGCGAGGCACGCGGCCGCAAGCAATACGCCAGCGGTGCTCACGAGCCGCAGCAGCAACGCGTTGCCGATCACGCGAGCGGCGTCGGCACCCGGGCGCGACATCTCGCGCAAACCGACCAGATAAATCCCCAGGTCCGCGAGCACGCTCGCGAACGCCGAGTACGTGAGGACGGTCCGGTAATACCCGAACTCCTGCGGGCCGAGCTCCCGGGTCAGCACCATGATCGTGAGCAGGCCCGCGACCGCGGTCGCGCCCTTGCCGGCGGTCACGGCGGCCATGCTGGTCATCAATGCGCGGCTTTTCGCCATTCTTTTACTGTCTTCTAAGGCAGACGGAGGCAGGAACGAAGCTTGCTGAAACGGGTGCCACAGCCGGTGCCGGCCGGGCTGTTACAGAACTTCCGCATCGAGCGGAGCACACAATCCGGAGCATGACATGAAAGTCGGCATTCTCGCTGGCGGGGTGGGTTCCAGGCTGGCCGAAGAGACCACGGTGAAACCGAAGCCGATGGTCGAGATCGGCGGCCGCCCCATCCTCTGGCACATCATGATGTATTACGCGAGCTTCGGCTTTAAGGAGTTCGTGATCGCGCTGGGCTACAAGGGCGAGCAGATCAAGCGCTACATGGCGGACTACTGCTCGCTCTCCTCGGACCTGCGCGTGTCGCTCGCGAGCGGCGAAGTGAAGCGCCACAGTTCCAACGGCAACGGGAACGGGCACCACGAAGACTGGATCGTGGACCTCATCGACACCGGACAAGCCACGAACACCGGCGGCCGCATCAAGCGCCTGGCACCGCACCTCGGCACCGGCACGTTCATGCTGACGTGGGGCGATGGCGTTTCGACCGTCGATCTTCACAAGCTCCTCGCCTTTCACCGAAGCCACGGCCGCCTCGCCACGGTCACAGCCGTGCGTCCGCCGTCGCGATTCGGGCGACTGGAGATCGAAGGCAATCGCGTCAAACGCTTCGACGAGAAGCCGCTGCAGGGTGAAGCCTGGATCAACGGCGCGTTCTTCGTGCTGGAGCCGCAGGTGTTCCAGTACATCGAAGGCGACTCGACGCTCTTCGAGCGCGAGCCGCTCGAGAACCTCGCCCGCGACGGCGAGCTCATGGCGTACCAGCACGAAGGCTTCTGGCAGTGCATGGACACCATTCGCGACAAGGTGAAACTCGAAGCTCTGTGGGACAGCGGCGACGCGCCGTGGAAGGTGTGGCGATGACGAAGAAGATGAAGGTGCTGCTCACGGGGCACGACGGCTACATCGGTCACGTGCTCGCACCCATGCTCCTCGACCACGGTCACGACGTCACAGGTGTCGACAGCTTCCTCTTCGAAGAATGCGGCTTTCCCACGGAGGAGCGCGGCTTCCGCGTCCTTCGCAAGGACGTTCGCGAAATCCAGCTCGAAGACCTGCGTGGCTTCGACGCCGTGCTGCATCTCGCGGGAATCTCCAACGATCCGCTGGGAGATCTCGCTCCCGAGACGACGTACTCGATCAATCACCAGGCCTCCGTCCGGCTCGCGCGCCTTGCGAAACAGGCCGGCGTGACGCGATTCATTTTCTCCTCCTCGTGCAGCAATTATGGGGCCGCCGGGAACGACTTCCTCGATGAAACGTCGTCGTTCAATCCGGTGACGCCGTATGCCGAGAGCAAGGTATGGACCGAGCGGGACGTAGCGCCACTCGCGAGCGATACGTTCAGCCCGACTTTCCTCCGCAGCTCCACGGCCTACGGGATGTCCCCGCGACTGCGCGGCGATCTCGTGGTCAACAATCTCGTCGGCCATGCCTTCACGACCGGCAAGGTGCTCATCAAGAGCGATGGCACGCCATGGCGTCCGCTCGTGCACATCCAGGACATCGCGCGCGCGTTCGTCGCGGTGCTGGAAGCGCCTCGCGAGAAGGTTCACAACGAGGCCTTCAACGTCGGCCGGACGGAGGAGAACTACCGGGTGCGCGAAGTCGCGGACATGGTGGCCGAGGTCGTACCGAATTCGAAGGTCGAGTATGCGCCCGGCGCGAACGCGGACATCCGCAATTACCGCGTGACGTGCGATAAGCTGGCCGCGCACTGCCCTGCCTACAAGCCCGAGTGGACCGTGCGCAAAGGCATCGAAGAAGTGTACGAGGCGTACACGCGGCATCAGCTCACCGCCGAGCAGTTCCTCAGCTCGCAGTTCATCCGGCTGAAGCACATCAAGGAACTGCAGGAGAAAGGCCTGCTGGACGAAACGCTCGCGTGGCGCCGGGGGCAGAACCGTGCCGCCTGAAGCCGCTACGGTAAGCACCGGAGATCCGGAGGCAAGTCCGATGCCTGCGACGTGCCGCTCCTGCGGTGGCGACGACCTCACCGTGTTCCTCTCGCTTGGGGACCTTCCGCTGTCGGATGGCTTCGTCGCGGAACAGAATCTCTCGCGCGAGGACTCCCGATATCCGCTGGATGTCGCCTTCTGCGGCGATTGTGCGCTCGTGCAGATCCTGGAGACCGTACCTCCGGAGGTTCTGTTCGGGGAGGACTATCCGTATTTCTCGTCCTTCACCGACGCGTTGCTCCGCCATTCGGAAGCGAACGTCGTCGCACGGATCAACGAGCGGAACCTGAGCTCGCGCAGTCTCGTCGTCGAGCTCGCAAGCAACGACGGCTATCTCCTGCAGTACTACAAGCAGCGCGGAATCCCGGTGCTCGGCATCGACCCTGCACCCGGCCCAGTGGCCGCGGCGCATGCGAAAGGCATCGAAACCGAGCTCGCCTTCTTCGGCATCGATCTCGCCCGGCGGCTGGCGATCACCGAGAACCGGCGCGCGGACGTCATTCACGCGAACAACGTCCTGGCGCACGTGGCCGATACGAACGGCTTCGTCGAAGGGATCGCAACATTGCTGAAGGACGACGGTGTCGCGGTGATCGAGGCGCCCTACGTGCGCAACCTCATCGACCGCGGCGAGTTCGACACCATCTATCACGAGCATCTCTGCTACTTTTCGGTGACCTCGCTGGATCGTCTCTTCCAGCGGCACGGCCTTTTCCTGAACCACGTCGAACCGCTGGAAATCCATGGCGGCTCGCTGCGCCTCTTCGTCGAGAAGCACGAGAAACGGTCCGAAGCCGTCCACCGGTTCCTCGAAAAGGAGCAGGACGCCGGCGTCGACAGGCTCGCCTACTACCAGCACTTCTCGAAGCGCGTGAACGCAATTCGGGACGAGCTTCGCAACCTGCTCGGCGGCCTCAGGAAGAACGGCGCCCGCATCGTGGGTTACGGAGCGGCGGCGAAGGGCACCATCATGCTCAACTACGTGGGCATCGGTCCGGAGACGCTGGACTTCGTCGCAGACCGCAACACGCACAAGCAGGGTCGATACATCCCCGGCGTGCGCCTGCCCATCGTCGCGCCCGAACGCATTCTGGAAACCCAGCCGGATTACGTGCTGATCCTGCCCTGGAATTTCCGGGACGAGATCATGGAGCAGCAGGCCGAATACCGCCGCCGCGGGGGCCGGTTCATCGTCCCCGTCCCGCATCCCGAGATTCTCTGAAGAAGCGCCGTGAGAGCCGATCGTTGCCAGTCCTGCGGCTCGCGGGATCTTGAGAGCTTCTACGAAGCGCGGAACATCCCTGCGCACAGCTGCCTCATGATGCCCTCGCGCGAGGCCGCGCTGGCTTTTCCGCGCGGCGACCTCGAGCTCGTGTTCTGCAGGCAATGCGGGTTCATCGGCAACGCGCTCTTCGACGTCGGGCTGAATCATTACAGCGCCGACTACGAAGAGACGCAGAGCTTCTCCCCGCGATTCCTTCGCTTCCTGGATGAGCTCACCGAGATGCAGATCCGGCGCCACGAGCTCGGCCCCGGAAGAACGGCGCTCGAAATCGGCTGCGGCAAGGGTGAGTACCTCGTCGCGTTATGCGAACGAAGCGGGTGCAAGGGCATCGGCTTCGATCCAGGCTACCGACCCGAGCGCACCGAAAGCCCGGCTGCCAGCCGCATCGAATTCATCCGCGACCTCTACGGTCCGAAGTACTCGCACGTTGCGGCGGACTACGTCTGCTGCCGCCACACGCTTGAGCACATCGCCCCGGTCGGCGATTTCATGCGGCTCGTGCGACGAACCATCGGCGATCGTCCCGACGTGTCGGTGTTCTTCGAGCTACCGGATATGGAACGCGTACTCCGCGACGGTGCCTTCTGGGACGTGTACTACGAGCACTGCACGTACTTCACGCTCGGCTCGCTCGCGCGGCTGTTCCGCGCCAGCGGGTTCGATGTCACGTCACTCTCCAAAGCCTACGACGGCCAGTATCTGCTGCTGGACGCCCGCCCCGCGCCCGGCCCTACGCAGCCCGTTCTGCGCGAGGAGTTCGACATCGAGCAGACCGCCGCGCTCGTGCGGAACTTCAACAAGCGCGTGAACGAGCAGATGCGCGGGATCCGCGAAGCCGTCGAACGCTGGAAAGCGAACGGCTCGCGCTTCGCCATCTGGGGCTCCGGCTCCAAGTGCGTGTCGCTGCTCTCCAGGCTCGGAGCCGACGCGCAACCCGACGCCATCGTCGACGTGAATCCTCACAAGCACGGCAAGTTTCTCGCCGGCAGCGGCTTTGAGATCAGCTCGCCCGAGAAGCTCACGAGCGTGCGCCCCGATGCAGTGATCATCATGAACTCCATTTACACAGACGAAATTCGCAACGACCTCGAAAAGCGCGGGCTCAAGCCCGAACTGGTGGCGCTGTGAACGCGGCACTCGATCCCCTCGCCCTCAGCCTGGGCGGCGCGCCGCTCATCCCGTCACGAGTGCTCGACTGGAAGCACCTCGGCGCGATTGCCGCGGCAAGGGCGGCGGAGTACAGGTCCGCCACGCCCTTCCCGCACATCGTGCTCGACGATCTCTTCGCTCCCGCGCTTCTGGACCAGGCGATCGAAGAGCTGCCCGGTGCCACGGCGAGCTGGACCACCTACGACACCCCCAACGAAGCGAAGCAGGTCTGCTCGGACGCCACCGCATTCGGCCCCGTCGCGGAAACCATCGTCCATGCGCTCAACAGCGCCCCGTTCGTCGACTTCCTGGAGAAGCTGACCGGCATCAAGGGACTCATCCCCGATCCGCATCTGCGTGCAGCCGGTTACATGAAGGTGCGGCCAGGCGGCTTTCTCGGCCTGCACTACGACTTCGCCACCCAGAAGGAGCTGAAGCTGGATCGGCGGATCAATGTGCTGCTGTACCTTAATCGGGACTGGCGCCCGGACTGGGGCGGCCAGCTGGAGCTGCACTCCAACGATCCTCTGGATTCGAAGTCGCACGAGGAAAAGATCGTCGAGCCGCTGTTCAATCGCCTGCTGATCTTCAACACGCCGAAAGCGCTGCACGGCCATCGCCGGCCGATCCAGTGCCCGCCGGGCCGCGCCCGCCTCTGCCTCTCGTGGTACTACTACACCGCGCCGCCCGTACCCGGGTGGCATTCGCGCGTGAAGCCTGTGAAGTTCCACGGCCGGTTCGATCTCCGGCACTCGATGATCACGTGGATGAATCGGCTCGTGCCACCGGTTCTGTTCGACGTAGCTCGCGGGCTCCGCGACCGCTTTCTGAAGTAGCGGCGGTCACGGCGTCGTAGACACGCTCGACGCCCTCGGCCGCCTGCTCCCAGCTGTAGTTCCTGGCCACGTGCTCGCGCGCCGCGAGCCCGAGCTCCTGCGCGAACGCCGGATTCGCCGCCACGCGCAGAATGGCGCGCGCGAATGCGTCGACATCTCCGTTCGGTACCACAAGGCCCGTGCGCTCGTGCTCGATGACCTTCGCTGAGCCGGCGCTCGACACGATCGCTTTCGCCGCCGCCATGTAGTTGAGCAGCTTCTGCGGGATGCCGTCGCACTGGGTTCTCGGAAGGACGGCCATCGCGGCGCCCGCAAGGCGCGTCGCGAGGTCATCGAAATTGTCGGGAATCACTTCGACGGCATCCCGGATGCCGAGCTTCATCACCTGCGGCAGGTAGTCCCTGAAGCTGTTGCTCACCGAGAAAACCAGGCGCAGATCGTTCCGCTGGCGCCAGGCGCGCGCGAACGCCTCCAATAGAAGATCTACATCCTGATACGGAGCGAGCGTGCCGCTGTAAATGATCCGCACGACCCCGTCCGTCGGCGGCGCCGGCACGATGAATCGCTCCAGCTCGACGCCATTCGTGACGATATCGATCTTCGATTCGTCGATCCGATGGTCGTTGACCAGCCGGTTCCGGATATCCGACGTCACCGCCACGATGTGATCCGCGCGCCGGGGCAACACGCCGTCGAGCCAGTTTCCCAGCCGCTGCACCATCGAGCGACTTCGCTTCGGCCCGTAACTCGGAAGCTCGGAAGCGAGCATTGTGTGCGCGTCGTAGACGATAGGCGCGCGCGTTCGCAGCCTCGACGGCAGCGCCGTGAGCAGCCCTTCGACGTGATGCGCGTGCACGACGTCGAACTTGCCTTTCGCCAGCACGTGCCACAGCTTCCATGCGAGCGCGGGGTCGTAGATCGCGAGCTTCCGCAGATTCGGCCCCGCCGGCATGGTGAGATACACCGGGCGTGTGAAGATCCGGTGTACCGGAAACTCGAACACCTGAGCATCGTCGGCGATGTGATACGTGATCAACTCGACATGGTGTCCACGACGCCACAGCGCCTGCGCAAGGCGTTCCACACGCAGCGGAGTGCCGCGACGTGCCGGCATCGGGCATGCGGCGACCATTGCGATCCGATAGCGCCGACTTGGCTCACGAGCCCGCATGGACAGATGCTCGGCCAGTGACGCGACTGCGTTCATCTTCGTCGCTCGCTCAGGAAGTGGCCGGGCGCCGCTCCGAAAAGCCGTGTTTTAATGCGTTCCGCCACCGCCGGCGCGCCAGGTGCGAGAACGGCGAGGACATCGACAGTCGCGCGCGCCGCGTTCCAGTTGGTGAACCACCAACGTGTCAGCACGCCATAACACCGGGCTCGTTCGCTTGCGGGCAGGGCCTCGCCGCGTATGGCCTTCACGTACTCCGAGTACAGCCGCCACGCCGGAAACGTGATCCTTCCGCGCAGGGATGCGTCATGCCAGGCCTGCCGCTCGGTCGCGCGCGCCTGTTTGCGCGTGTACCGATTGTCGTGCTCCCGCATTTCGACGAGGGGCTCAGGGAGCTGAATGAACGCGCCCCGCATGGCCATCTGCGCGAGAAACGCCCGGTCGGCCCCGTGAAACGAGCCGTGCAGCAGCGAGCGCTTCATCGCCTCCCGGCGAATCACGCCAAAGAAATCGACGCAGGAGTGAGACGAGAGCACCATCGACGCGAACCGCCGCGAAGGCGACCGCACGTCCGCCTTGCCCAGCCCGCTGTCGTAGAGGCCGATGTACTTGCCCTCTCCGTCGATGTAGCGAACGACGGAGTTGCAGAGCACGGCATCGGGCCGCGCCTCGAGCGCACCGATCGCGGCGCCGAGATACCCAGGCAACAGCCGATCGTCATGGGCCAGCCATTTGAAGTAGCGGCCGCGCGCGAGGCTGTACGCGAGGTTGTAGTTCGGAGCCGCGCCGAGATTGCGCGGATTGCGGTAGTAACGGACGCGCGAATCCCTCGCGAGGAATTCGCGACAGATTTCGGCCGTTCGATCCGTCGAGGCATTGTCCTGAACGATGAGCTCCAGGTCCTCGCAGGTCTGCGCGAGGACGGACTCGATCGCTTCGGCGATGTAATTCTCGCCGTTGTAAACCGGCAGACCCACGCTCACGAGCGGGCCTCCGGCGGCAGTTTCAGACAAGGGGCGGCTCATCAGGGTCCGCTCAACCTTTGGTAAATGTTCTCGAGTCGCCCGGCGGCCGTGTGCCAGCCGAATCGGGCCTCGGCTGCCTCTCTGGAAGCACGTCTCATGCCAACTAGCATGGGCTCGTTCGTGAGCAGCGCGACGGACGCATCCGCCAGGCCCTGCACGTCACCACGCTCCACGAGCCTGCCCGTACGTCCTTCCTCTACGATTCCCTGCATTCCCCCTGCGCGACTCGCGACGACCGGTAGACCGCTCGCCATGGCTTCTGCGAGCGGCAAGCCGAATGGTTCGGCACACAGCGACGGCGCCACGAGCAGACGTGCGCTGCGATAAAGCGCCGGCAAGTCCATGTATTCCAGAGATCCGTGAAATCGGATGCGCGAGAGTGTGGCAGGACTGACGCAGGCGCGAATGGCATCCAGGTAGCTCGTGCTGGCCTTTATTGCCTGTTTCCGGACGCGGTCCAGAAGACCGCGGCCGTAGAAAGTCCGAAGCGAAGCGACGTGCGAATCGTCTTCCAGCAGCGAGATCTGGTTGAACGGCAGCAGCCCCGCCGAGCCGATGACGGCGAGCCGCGCGCCCGGCACGCGCGCCAGGATCCGTTCGAAAGCTTGAGCCAGAATGTGCACACCTTTCTCCGGCGATACACGCCCGACGTACAACATCGAGGGCTCTACGGCCGAGCTTTCGTCCGAGTCGGCGGGGTGGAAACGCTCCAGGTCGACGCCATTGCCGATCGTGTGGATGTCCGCCGCTCTCTTGGGGAAACGCGCTCGCCAGCGCTGGGTCACGTAGTCGCTGCACGTCACCACGGCATCGGCGCCAGCGAGCCGGCGTTCCATCGTCGCTTTGTCCAGACGGGTGAGAAGCTCGTCGTGGGTGTGGAACACGATGCGGGCCTTCGGCACGGCGCGGCGAATCGCAGGAATGAACTGCGCGCAGATCTGGATGTGCACGACATCCGGCGACTCTTCGGCGAGCGCATTGGCAACAGCCTTCGCGTACTCGCGAAAGAACATCGGCGTGGAGAAATACGGCGGCCGCATGCCGAGCAGTCCGGTGCCCAGATCCACCGCCTTGTGAAAGCGGCGATACGCGCGACGAGTACGTCGTACGAGCACGTTCTCCGGACCGCGCTCCTCGCGCGCCTGGCCGGGTGCAAGCGGCGCGTGGATCGTTACGTCGTGGCGATCCGCCAGACGACGCGCGAGCTCCCACGTGACGATGGCCACCGAACCGCGCTGAGCGCCGGTCGCAGCGATAGCATCACGAGGCTGGCTCACGAACGCGATGCGCATCTCCGCCTCGCGTCAGTTGCTTTAGTCCCCACAAGAAGCGCCGAAGCGAACGTGCCTCGCGCTTGCCATCGACCAGCGTGTAGTGGCCGACGCCCGTGAGCGTATGCAGGCCGTGCGGATACGGCGGCGCCGGCCGCAGCACGTTCACCGTTTCCTCCGCGTATTCGTCTGGCGTCAGTGTCGTTATCCGATTGATCGCGACGGCGCCTCCGTACGTGACGGAGCAATCCTGCGCTGGTCGATACAGCGCGCCCTCGTGCTCGAACAGCGGCCCCGCAGGGCGCGCCGAGCGCAGGTCGCATTTCACAGGATTCATGGCGTGCGGTTGCCATGGCCCAAAAAGGTCCGGTGCATGGAAGACGTGGAGTTTTGCTTCGTCCTGGTCTGCGTGGTCGCCGACGAACATCCACCACTTCCCGGCGTGTCGGTGAAGGGTGGCATCGGCTCCCGCGAAGCTCTGGAGCAAGATTCGGTCCGCAACCCACTTTTCCGGGAAAATTTCGGCGCGATAGAGCTGCACCCGGCCGAGGGCGGAGGTTTCCGGGAGGCAGTAAATCCGGCCCTGATGCTCGATCAGGTGCGGATAGGACGCGTGCACCGGGAGCGGCAGGATGTCGCGAGGCCCTCGAACGACGCGGTCGTTCTGCACATCCACGGCGACGATGCGGCCGCGCCTGTCTTCGAACGTGTACGCCTCGGCGAGAATCGTCAGAGTCCCGTCGCGCTCCACGGCGCCGAGCGGGTCCGCGATTACGCTGCCTTCGGGCGGCGTGAGCCAGCGGATGGCCGAAGGATCGAACGAATCGATGACGTGCTGGACCGGCTTGTGAACGATGCCGATGGCCCAGTGCTCTTCGTCGGCCTCACGGGCGAGCCGTCGCGCATATCCGCGCATCTTCGCAACGGCGGACGGAGAAGGCTCGGAGGAGGTCCCGCGCGCAGCGCTGTTGGGCAGTAACGTCGCCGGCGGGCCACGCAGCTTGAGGAAAGGATCGTCGATCACCCGGCGCAGGGCCCGCGCGGGCCACTCCGCCATCGTGTCTCTCAACCGCTCCCGCGTCTGTTCGAGGGAATGCGGAACGGCCTTGATGACACCGCACTCGAGCTCGATGGCATGCCCGTGGTGATCGACGGAAACGAGTCGCGCCATGACGCCGCGCTCGCCCGACAGGTACTCGCGCAGAGCGGGTCCGGCGAGCCGGCCCTCAGGCCCGTAGATGAATCGCCAGCGCCCCAGGCGCGGAACCGGCGTTTCCACCGGACCCAGGGCGCCCTCGCCGGGATCGAGAAAAAGATCGGCGGGGAGCAGCGGTCGCGATTCGTGCGTCTCGACGACTTCGACGCCGGGAACGGCGCGAAGCCGGTCGATCATCCGGCTCTGCCATGCGGGGCGTTCCAGCCCCGCCGCACGGACCGCAACGCGAATGCGCTACCCCTTCAAAACTTGATCTTGCCGCCGCCACCGCCCGGGCCGGGGCCGATGGCGCCGCCACCGACGTCCGGGACCACGATGCGCGAGGCGGATTCGCGGCGCATTTCGCGCGCTTCCTCGATGGCCTGCTCCAGCGCGGCCTTCACGCCTTCCGGAAACTTCTGGATCGCTTCCTCGAGCGTCGCCGCCTCGATGTCGAACCCGAGCGGCAGCACGCCTGCGGGTGTGAGGAGCTGCGTCTGACCGGAGAACAACGTGGGGCGGCTCGGATCCGGCGAGCCGTCGACGGTGATGGGCTTCAGGCGGCGGATGGTGCCGGCGCGACGATCGGTGAAGACGTCTTCCTGATAAAGGCTCGCGGGGTCGAGCTTGACCTCGGGAAGATCGGGCTGGGATGCCATGGTGTCGTGTCCTTCGCTTTCAGTCGGTCGATTGTATCGGAACGGCTTTCTGGAGCGCCTCGATGAACGGGAGGTCGGCTTCGAGGATGTCCTCGCCGGACAGCCCCGCCGGGGTGACCCATTTCAGCCGCTGGCCGTCGAGCGGCTGGGGCTCGCCGGACCATCTCTCGACACGCCACATGGACAGGATCACGCGGCGGTCCGGGTAATCGTGGGAAATCTCAAGCAGGGGATGTGCCGCGCTCACCGCAACGCCGAGCTCCTCTCGCAGCTCGCGCACCAGGGCCTCGGCATCGGTCTCGCCCTCGGCCACCTTGCCGCCCGGAAATTCCCAACGTCCGGCCATGTGCTTGCCGGGCGGGCGGTCGGCGATGAGCACCCGGCCTTCCGCGTCGTACAGCGCGGCTGCGACGACGCGGATGGCTCTCACCTTACTCGACGCTCGTCAATGCACCGTGGCAGTGCTTGAACTTCTTGCCCGATCCGCAGGGGCAAGGCTCGTTACGCCCGACCTTCCGGTCGCCGCGCACGAAGGTGCCCTGCTCGACCGGCGCACGCTGCGTGGCTGCTGCCGCTTCACCTTCCGCCGGCTGCTGCTGTTCGGCGCCGAGGAGCGAGCCCATCTCGGCGTGCTGGGCCTGCAACGCGCGCATCAGGCGCTGGCGGCGCTCTTCCTCTTCGCGGTCGATCTCTTCCTGGGTGCGGATCTCGATCTTCGAGAGCATCGAGACCGTTTCGAACTTCACTCGATCGAGCATCGCCGCGAACATCTCGAAGGCTTCGCGCTTGTACTCGTAGCGATAGTCCTTCTGCGCGTAGCCGCGGAGGTGGATGCCCTGACGCAGGTAATCCATCGCGGCGAGATGATCGCGCCAGTGCTGGTCGAGCATGCGGAGCATCACGTCCTTCTCGACGTGACGCATGATCGGCGCGCCGACGCGCGCGACCTTGGCTTCGTACAGATCGCTCACCGCGCCGATGATCTTCGCGCGTGCCGCCGCCTCGTCGAAGCCCTGCTGACTGTCCGCCGCCTGCGCGATGTCGCTCGCGAGGAGCGCCTTCACGTCGATGCGGGCGTTGAAGTCCTTGAGCAGCGCTTCGGAAAGCGCGTCCAGGTCCCAGTCTTCCGGCGCGGCGGTGCGCGGCATATGCTGGTCGAGCAGCGCGTTGATCGCCTCTTCGCGAATGTTCCTGATGGCGTCCGAGAGATCGTCGGTGGCCATGATCTCGGTGCGCTGCTGGTACACGACCTTGCGCTGGTCGTTCGCCACGTCGTCGAACAGGAGCAGCTGCTTGCGGATGTCGAAGTTGTGGCTTTCGACTTTGCGCTGCGCCTTCTCGATCTGGCGAGTGAGCATGCCGCTCTCGATGACCTCGCCTTCCTTCATGCCCGCCATCTGCAGCAGGCGCTTCGTGCGCACCGGGTCGCCGAAGATGCGCATGAGGTTGTCTTCCATCGACAGATAGAAGCGGCTGGAGCCCGGGTCACCCTGGCGACCGGAACGTCCGCGCAGCTGGTTGTCGATGCGGCGGGACTCGTGGCGCTCAGTGCCGATGATGTGCAGACCGCCCGCGGCAACGACGAGCTCGTGCCGCGCCTGCCATTCGGCGCGAACGCGTTCGACTTCCGCCGGATCCGGGTTTTCGCCGAGCGCGGCGATCTCCGCGTTCAGGTTGCCGCCGAGCACGATGTCGGTACCGCGACCGGCCATGTTCGTCGCGATGGTGACAGCCCCGGGCCGACCGGCCTGCGCGACGATGTGCGCTTCGCGCTCGTGCTGCTTGGCGTTCAGCACTTCGTGAGCGATGCCGCGCTCCTTCAGGAGGTTCGACAACAGCTCTGAAGTTTCGATGGACGTGGTGCCGACGAGCACGGGCTGCTGGCGCGAAACGCAATCCTGCAGGTCCTCGATGATCGCTTCGAACTTGTCCTTCGTGTTGAGGTACACGAGGTCGGGCTGATCCTTGCGGATCATCGGCTTGTGGGTCGGGATGACGACGACTTCCAGGCCGTAGATCTGCAGGAATTCCGGCGCTTCCGTGTCCGCCGTGCCGGTCATGCCGGAGAGTTTCTTGTACAGGCGGAAGTAGTTCTGGAACGTGATCGAGGCGACCGTCTGGTTCTCCTCGCGCACGCGCACGCCTTCCTTCGCCTCGATGGCCTGGTGCAGGCCGTCGGACCAGCGGCGGCCCGGCATCGTGCGGCCGGTGAACTCGTCGACGATGATCACTTCGCCGTTGCGAACGATGTACTCGACGTCTCGCTTGAAGATCGCGTGCGCGCGCAGGGCCGCGTTCAGGTGATGCATCAACCGGATGTTCGAAGAGTCGTACAGGCTCTCGCCGGGACGCAGGAGGCCCGCTTCCGCCATGAGCTTCTCGACGTGCTCGTGGCCTTCTTCGGTGATGTGAACCTGCTTCTGCTTCTCGTCGACCGTGAAGTCGCCGGGGCCGTTCTCTTCCTTCACCTTCTTCAGGTGCGGGACGAGCTGGTTGATGCGCAGGTAGAGCTCCGTGCTCTCCTCCGCCGGACCCGAAATGATGAGCGGCGTGCGCGCTTCGTCGATGAGGATGGAGTCCACCTCGTCCACGATCGCGAAAGCGAGCTTGCGCTGGACGCGATCCTCAAGCCGGAAGGCGAGGTTGTCGCGCAGGTAGTCGAAGCCGAACTCGTTGTTCGTGCCGTACGTGATGTCGCAGTTGTACGCGGCGCGCTTCTCTTCGGACGTCTGCGAATTCTTGATGACGCCGACGGTGAGGCCGAGGCCCTTGTACAGGGGGCTCATCCAGTCCGCGTCGCGCTGGGCGAGGTACTCGTTCACCGTGACGATGTGCACGCCTTCGCCGGTGAGCGCATTCAGATACGCCGGAAGCGTGGCGACCAGCGTCTTGCCTTCGCCGGTGCGCATCTCGGCGATCTTGCCCTGGTGCAGGGTGATGCCGCCGATGAGCTGCACGTCGAAGTGCCGCATCTTCATCCAGCGCTTGCCGGCCTCGCGGACGACGGCGAAAGCTTCGGGGAGGAGGTCGTCGAGGGTTTCGCCTTTCTTCAGGCGTTCCTTGAACTCGTCCGTCTTCGCGCGGAGAGCCTCGTCGCTGAGCGTTTCCAGCTTGGGCTCGAAGGACAGGGCGGCCCGGACCGCCGGCGCGAATGAACGAATGATCCGGTCGTTACGGCTGCCGAGAAGGCGCGTGAGGAATTGCAGCACCGGGCGGGTTTCCAGTTAGTAAAATGTGAGTCTGGGCGGGCAGTTACGCGACGCCGGGGACCTCGGGGGCCGCGTATTGTACGCAATAGACGTGAGACCGCGGTATTGGTTCGAGAGGGCACGTTATCAAGATGCCGCTTGGGTCGCGCGGGCCGCGGGCCGCGAGGTAGCTCCAGGCCCCGCCAGCCCCGCAAGGGTTTGGCGAGCGGCGTGAGCGGGGCAATCCGGCCGGGGCGCGAGCAATCGGCACTTCACGACTGGCAACGCCGCAGCCGGAATGAGAAGCCACCGCTGCCGCCCATAACCTCAGCACCCCAGACCACCAGGACTCGCCGCGCCCGGGCGCGCCCTCCGCTCCGCCTAAGTGCTACCACCGCCGCGTTATCCCCATCCGCCGCCCTGCGCGCCGACTACCACCGCGCCAATCTGCCCGCAGCGCCGACTGCCCGGCGGCGTCAGCGACCGCACACGTTTCAGCTGAAACGTTCGGAACCCCCACGTTCCGGCTGAAACGTCAGACACCGCCGTGCGAGGCGATGGCCAGCGACACCTCGATCGCCGGCGGTAAGGGACAAGTCTGGGGTAGCCAGTCGAGGCGCGGTTTCAGGGTGTGGGCGGCAGCGGGGGCTCTGGCTACGGCGTCGGTTGGGTCGCCGTCGGACCGCACCCGTCAGCGGCGAGCCGGGGCGATAACCTTTGCTCGCTAAACCCCTCTGGGCAAGCCGTCCGAAACCGAGGCGCAATCGAAGCGATGAGCCGAGCCGACTAGTCGCGCGGCGCGACGACCGTGGCCGACCCGCTCTTCAGAATCGAGTTGGCCGTCCCCGACGACCCCAGGAACGAAATCGGGTTGATCTGCCGCCCGTTCTTGAGCACCTCGAAGTGCACATGAGGCCCCGTGGACCGGCCCGTCGACCCCATGAGGGCCACCGCCTGTCCGCGAGTCACGGTCTGGCCCACGTTCACCAGCACCCGCTGGTTGTGCCCATACCGTGTGACATAACCATTCCCGTGGTTGATTTCGATAAGCGATCCATAGCCCGAGCGCTGCCCGGCCCAGGTCACGACCCCGGCGGCCACGGAGACGACCTCCGAGCCCGCTGAGCCCGCGAAGTCCACGCCCTTGTGGAAAGCCTCATGCCCCGTGAAGGGGTCCTGACGCTCGCCGTAATAGGACGAGATAAAGCCGGCGTTGGTCGGCCGGCCCTGGGGTCGAATCTGCTGGTTGAGGTCCCTGGCGAGGATCACGTTTTCCAGGGCGGCGAGCTGGGCGTCCCGAAGGTCCACCTTGCGCTCGAGGCTGTCGAGCATCTCCGTGAGGTCCGGGATCTCGGCGCCGACGCCGTCGCTGTCCTCGGGACCGCCGGTCGGGGGCGCGCTGTCGAAATCGAATTCGCTGGGGTCGATGTTCGCCATGTCCGTGAGGCGCTTGCCCAGCGCGTCCAGCCGGATCACGTGCGCGTTCACCTGACCCAGGCGCATCGCCATCGCATCCACGCGTTCCTGCAACTGGGAACGCAGATCCGCGATTTCCTTACGTTGGGCAGCGAGCACCGACGCGAAATGCGCCTGGTCCGAGTCGCCGAATGCGATCCCGCTCCGCTGGCCCAGTTTCATGCCCAGCGCGAATGCGGTGCCGAGAATCCCGAGCGCAATGACGCCGACGACACCGAGTGTCACCGGGTGCGCGAGATTCAGCTGGCGTGCCCGCCCTTCACGCTGCGAAAACAAAATCAGGTTCATGCTGCCCACTCCGGCAAGTGCATTCCCGAAAAAGTCGCCAGGCGAGCTGGATGAGAAAGAGCCGGGCGTAGACCGCCCTGTTCTGTTTCAAATACCCTGCGCCTTGCCGGCAACCCCGCTGTCATAGCTCTCCGCTTTAGACCGGTGGCTTTGTGCCCCCACCTTTCGATGGGTTTACCTTGATCAGCGCTGTGCAATATGCCCAAACGATCCCCCCGACACAACCCTGAAGGCTCGCGACTGGGATCGAAGTCCGTCAGCAATTCCCGTACTCCGGTTTCTGTCAATTCGCTCCTGAGCCGTATTTCACAGTCCGCGCTGGGCAAGGTCGCCACACAGCGACAGGCGCAGCAGGATTGGCGCTCGTGGCTGAAAAACAGGCTTTCCAGCGACATCGAAGCTCACATAACGGGGGTCAGCGAGAGCGGCGAAGCGCTCACGGTGTTTGCGGATTCGGCCGCGTGGTCCGCGCGGCTGCGCTTCGCGCTCGCGGATCTCGAGTCCGATATCCGCGAGGAAAAAGCGGTAATTCAGAAAGTGATCGTGAAAGTTCTGCCGCGACGCTGAGGCGCGGCGCGCGTCAGCTGCTGGCGGCGTGCGCGGGCGCGTCCGCGTAGGAGATGGGCGCTTCGGCCGGCGTCTCGAACACGACTTCTTCCCAGGCCGACCGTTCCTTGATGAGCGCGCGCAGGAGCTTGTTGTTGAGCCCGTGACCGCTCTTGTGCGCGCTGAACTCGCCGATGAGGCTGTGCCCAAGAAGATACAGGTCCCCGATCGCGTCGAGGATCTTGTGCTTCACGAACTCGTCCTCGTAGCGCAGGCCGTCCTCGTTCAGCACCCGGAAATCGTCCAGCACGATCGCGTTGTCGAGGTTGCCGCCGAGCGCGAGATTGCGTGAGCGGAGCTTCTCCAGATCCCGCATGAAACCGAAGGTGCGGGCGCGACTTACCTCGCGCAGGAAGGAGGTCGTCGAGAAGTCCATCGAGGCCTTGCGCGCGCTGCGCTTGAAGACCGGATGGTTGAACTCGATCTCGAAATTCACCTTGAAGCCGTCGAAGGGCCGGAACTCGGCCCACTTGTCGCCCTCTTCCACGCGGATGTGTTGCTTCACGCGCACAAAGCGCTTCGGGGCGCGCTGTTCCTCGATGCCTGCGGATTGAAGAAGGAACACGAAGGGGCTCGCGCTGCCGTCCATGATGGGCACTTCCGGCGCGCTGAGCTCCACGATGGCGTTGTCGATGCCGAGCCCGGCAAAAGCGGACAGGAGGTGCTCCACCGTCGAGACCTTCGAGTCGCCCTTCACGAGCACCGTCCCGAAAGCGGTTTCGCCGACGTTCTCCGCGCGCGCGGGGATGTCCTCGGCGTGAGCCAGGTCCGTCCGGCGGAAGATGATGCCGGTGTCCGCGAGCGCGGGACGCAGCGTCATCAGCACTTTCTTGCCGGAGTGCAGGCCTACGCCGGAGGCCCGAATCGAATTCTTGAGAGTACGTTGACCAACCATACGAGTCCGTAGCGCGCGCGTCGTGTGCCCATGCGGGAGAGCGAAGCGTCCGAGAGCGGACAACCCACACGGGCGCACGAGGCGCGCTACCGTATCACAACCGCCATGTTCGCGGCTGTTGCCGACTGTTCCCTACCTGAATAGGTACTCGGCTGAACGAGCTCCAGGGGGCGCCTCAGCCATGGCGCGCCCCGGAAGCCGGGCAGCCGACGCTTCAGTCGGCCTGGCGACGCAGGAACGCCGGGATGTCCAGCAAATCCTCGGTGTCGCTGTCCGGGCGCAGACCGTCTCCCACAGCCCGCTGGCGCTGGACCGTCGGCTTGTCGAGCGCGGCGTAGTCCGAGTTCGACAGGGGCTGGCGGCGCACGACCCGCATCGGCGGAACCATGGGCTCGGCGCGGTGGGCGGTGTGATGGCCGGCCGTCTCGCGCATCCCGCCAAGCTGTTCGCGCTCGCGCGGCATGAGCGGCCGCTGGACCGCAGCCGGACGACCGAGGCCGGTGGCCACGACCGTGACACGCACGGTGTTGCTCAGCTCCGGATCGATGACCGTGCCCACGACGACGGTGGCGTCATCCGAGGCGAACTGCTTCACGATCTGGCCGACTTCCTGGAACTCGCCGATCGAGAGGTCCATGCCCGCCGACACGTTCACGAGGATGCCGTGAGCGCCCGCGAGATTGATGTCCTCCAGCAGCGGCGAGGAAACGGCGGCCTCCGCGGCCTGGCGCGCGCGGCCTTCGCCGCTCGCCGAGCCCGAGCCCATCATCGCCATGCCGGTCTCGGCCATCACCGTGCGCACGTCCGCGAAGTCCACGTTGATGAGGCCCGGACGCGTGATCAGCTCCGCGATGCCCTGAACCGCACCCTGCAGCACCGTGTTCGCCGCCTTGAAGGCATCCAGCAGCGTCGTCTGCGGACCGAGCACGGTCAGCAGCTTCTGGTTCGGGATCGTGATGAGCGAGTCGCAGTACTTGCCGAGCTCGCCGATGCCATGGTCCGCGACGAGCGAGCGCTTGCCGCCTTCCATCTCGAAGGGCTTGGTCACCACGGCGACCGTGAGGATACCGAGCTCCTTCGCCACCTGCGCGACGACCGGCGCCGCGCCCGTGCCCGTGCCACCGCCCATGCCGGCGGTGATGAAGAGCATGTCGCAGCCCTCGACGAGCTCGACGATGCGATCCCGGTCTTCCATCGCGGCCTGGCGGCCCACTTCAGGGTCGGCGCCGGCACCGAGACCCTTCGTCATGTTGGTGCCGATCTGCAGGGCAGTCTTCACCTTCGAATGCTTCAGAGCCTGCGCATCGGTATTGATGCACATGAACTCCACCCCATCGATTCCGCTCGTCACCATGTGCGCAACGGCGTTCCCACCGCCGCCGCCCACGCCGATCACCTTGATGACGGCGCTTTGGCTGTATGCGTCCATCAGTTCGAACATTGTTGTCTCTCCTCGCTTCGCTCTTTCAGAAAGTGTTGGTTGAAGTCCGCTTGTCGTTCCCGTCTGTTGTCGTAGTCAGCTTTCGTCTGTCAGCTTCGTCGTCTGTCAGCAAAACTCTGTCTGGCCGGGCTTCCTGCACGGCTCATAGGTTTCCCTGAAACCAGCTCTTCATCCGGTCGAACGCGCTTTTCGGGTTCAGGCTCGGACGACGCCCGCGACCGTTCGCGGGCATGTGGTTGTCACGGGCGTACTGCAGAAGTCCTACGCCCGTGGAAAAAATCGGATTGCGCACCACGTCGGAGAGCCCGTTCACCGCTTGCGGCACGCCGAGCCGCACGGGCACGTGGAACACTTCTTCGGCGAGCTCGATGGCGCCTTCCATCTTCGCGCTGCCGCCTGTGAGCACGATGCCGGCGGCGATCACTTCCTCGAAGCCGCTGCGGCGAAGCTCTTCGCGCACGAGGCCGAAGAGCTCTTCGTAGCGAGGCTCGACGACCTCAGCGAGCGTCTGGCGCGCAAGCCTGCGGGCCGGACGATCCCCGACGCTCGGCACTTCGATGCTCTCGTCCGGATTCGCGAGCTGCGAGAGCGCGCAGGCGTAGCGGACCTTGATGTCCTCCGCGTACTGCGTCGGCGTGCGCATGGAAACGGCGATGTCGTTGGTGACCTGGTCGCCGGCGATCGGAATCACGGCGGTGTGACGGATCGCGCCGTTCGAGAAAACGGCAAGGTCCGTCGTGCCGCCGCCGATGTCGACGAGACACACGCCGAGCTCCTTCTCGTCTTCCGTCAGCGTGGCGAAGCTCGAGGCGAGCTGCTCGAGGACGACGTCGTCCACTTCAAGGCCGCAGCGCTGGATGCACTTCTCGATGTTCTGAGCGGCGCTGTCCGCGCCCGTGACGATGTGCACCTTCGCTTCGAGACGCACGCCGGACATGCCGATGGGATCGCGGATGCCTTCCTGCCCGTCGATGATGAATTCCTGGGGCAGCACGTGAAGGATCTTCTGGTCCGCCGGGATCGCCACCGCTTTAGCGGCGTCAATGACGTGCCCGACGTCCGCATGCGTCACTTCGCGATCGCGAATGGCGACCACGCCGTGCGAGTTCAGGCTGCGCACGTGGCTTCCCGCGATGCCCGCGTACACGGAGTGGATCTCGCAGCCGGCCATGAGCTCGGCCTCTTCCACCGCGCGCTGGATCGACTGGACCGTCGACTCGATGTTGACGACCACCCCTTTCTTGAGACCGCGCGAGGGGTGCGACCCCACGCCCAGCACCTCGATGCCGCCTTCGGCGTTCACTTCGCCGACCAGTGCGACCACCTTCGATGTGCCGATATCGAGACCTACTATCAGCCCTCTGTCAGAGCGCTTAGCCATTCTTGGAGCCACCTTCGCTGCGCGCCAGGGCGCCGCGCCAACCGATTGCAAACCCGTTTGTGTAGCGCATGTCGACGTACTGGATGTCGTCTGCGCGTTGTGTAACCACCTTCACTGCGGTGGACATGAATCGTTCGAACCGTTCGTCGATCTGCCGCCGGCCCAGGCGTACCGTCACGCCGTTGGACAGGTCGAATTCCCAGGCGCCGCGAGCATCGAGCCGCAGCGCCGTGATGCGCATGCCCGCCTCCGTCACGCGACCCTGGGCCGCGAGATAGCGCTGCGCGACTTCGTTCTGTGTTCCGTCCGGACCGGAAAGCTGCGCAAGCTCCAGCGGCACGTGCCGCGCATCGAGCAGGAACAGCTCGCCACGAGTGTTGAGCAGCCCGCTCTCGCGCCAGCGCGCGGCGGCCACCTGCTCTGTAACGACGACCGTGAGGCCGTGAGGCCACGCACGCTGCACCGTCACCGAATCGACCCACGGGATCGTTCCGATGGCAGCGCGTACCTTCTCGAGATCCACACTCACGAGGCCGACATTGCGAACCTGCTGCTTCACGACGCGCTCGACATCCGAAGCGGACACGCGCGCAAAGCGACCCCTGACCTCGACGGAATCGATCGGCTGATCGAGCGACCACAGCACGAGGCTCACGGCCGCGCCGAGCGCGCCGAGGCTCGCAAGGGACATTCCCCAGCGCTTCCAGTCGAGCTTCGGCAGCTTCAGCAGGGAAGCGCGCTTCTTCTCGTTCTGCTTGCGACGGTTTTTCGGTCGTCCCAGCATCGTTCAGGCCTTCGAGCGCGTGAAGCTCGTTTCGAGCACGCGCCAGACGAGTTGATCGAAATCCATGCCGGCCGCCCGCGCCGCCATCGGCACGAGGCTGTGATCGGTCATGCCCGGAATCGTGTTGAACTCCAGAAGCAGCGGACGGCCCGTGTCGTCCATCATGAAATCCACGCGGCCCCAGCCTTCGGCGCCCGCGGCGTCGAACGCGGCGAGCGCGAGGTTCGCGAGATGCTGCTCGGCGGGGCCGGAAAGGCCGGACGGGCAGTGGTACTTCGTGTCGTCCCGGAAGTACTTCGCCTCGTAGTCGTAGAACGTGCGCGGCGTTTCGATGCGGATCGACGGAAGCGCGCGGCCCTGCAGGATGCCCACCGTGTACTCGCCGCCGGTGATCCAGCTTTCCGCAAACACCGTGCGATCGGTCCTGGCTGCGGCCTCGTACGCGGCGGGCAAGTCCGCGGCGCGCTCGACCTTCGTCATGCCGACGCTGGAACCCTGCGTCGCGGGCTTCACGATCATCGGCAGGCCGAGCTTCTCGACTGCGTGATCGAAGTCATTCGGGCCGGTGAGCACGACAAACGGTGCCGTGGCGACGCCGGACGCCTGCGCAAGACGTTTCGTGCGCAGCTTGTCCATGCCGATGGCAGAGCCCATCACGCCGCTGCCCGTGTAAGGCACGCCGAGGTACTCAAGCGCGCCCTGCAGCGTTCCATCCTCGCCGCCCGGGCCGTGAAGCGCGATCCACACACGATCGAAATGCTCTTCGTGCAGGCGCGCGAGCGCCTTGTCGCGCGGATCGAAGGGATGCGCATCGACCTTGCTGCGCTTCAGGGCGGCGAGCACGGCGTTGCCGGAGAGCAGCGAAATCTCGCGCTCCGTCGAATCGCCGCCGAACAGCACGGCGACGCGCCCGAACTCCTTCGGGTCGTTCACTCGCTTCAGCGCTGTGGGGTCGTACTTCAAACGCATTCTGCTTGAGACCTTCAAACCGGCTTGCCGACGATGTGGACTTCGGGATGCAGGCGCACGCCATGCAGCCGCTCCACCGTGGCCTGCACGTGACCGATCAACTGCTCGATGTCTGCCGCCGTCGCCTCGCCGTTGTTGATGATGAAATTCGCGTGCTTCTCGGACACCGAAGCGCCCCCGACGCGAAAACCCTTGAGCCCGGAAGACTCGATGAGCCGCGCGGCGTGATCCTTCGGCGGATTCGTGAACGTCGAACCGCCGCTCCATTCGCCGATGGGCTGGGACGCCTTGCGCTTCTCCAGCAGCTGGCGAATCTCGGATTCGTGCGCGCCCGGCCTGTGCTCGAAAGTGAGCCGCGCGCTGACGAACCACTCGTCCGGCACGGGCGGCTCCACATGCCGATAGCTCACCTTGTATTCGGAGGGCTTGCGCGTGTGCTGCCTGCCGTGGCGATCCACGGTTTCCACTTCGACGACGTGATTCCACGTCTCGCCGCCGAACGCGCCCGCGTTCATGGCGAGCGCGCCGCCCATCGTTCCGGGAATGCCCGCAAAGAACTCCGCCGGACCGAGGCCCCAGCGGATGCACTGCTTGGCGATGCGCGCGCAGGCGACACCGGCTTCCACGTACACGCTGGTCTCGCTCAGACGCTCGAGCCGGTCGAGCGTGCCATGAGTGGAGATGACGACGCCGTCGATGCCACCGTCCCGCACGAGCAGGTTGCTGCCCAGTCCGACACACCGGACTGGCACATTCGGTTCGAGATGGCGCAGGAACGAGCACAGGTCCTCGCGATCGCGAGGATTGAAGTACACCTCCGCCGGCCCGCCCACGTGCCACGACGTGTGCCGGCTCATCGGCTCGTTGCGCTTCACGCGCATCGCGAATTCGGGAGCGACTGCCACGGTCACTTCGCCCCCTTGATGGCCATCTGGCGCATGATCTGCGCGGGCAGGGCATGGGAAACGGCACTGATGTGCCCGGCGCCCATCGTCACCACGACGTCGTTCGCGCGAATGACATCGACGAGCGCTTCGGCAAGCTCCTCCGCTTTCTCGACGAACACGGGCTCGACCTGGCCGCGGCTGCGAACCGCGCGGCAGATGGCGCGACCGTCCGCGCCGGCGATCGGCGCTTCGCCCGCCGCGTACACCTCCGTCACAAGCAGAGCGTCCGCTGCGGAAAGCACCTTGCCGAAGTCGTCGATGAGATCGCGCGTGCGCGTGTAACGATGCGGCTGGAACGCGAGCACGATGCGGCGACCCGCGTACCCCTGACGAAGCGCCTGCAAGGTCGCGGCGACTTCCGTCGGGTGATGCCCGTAGTCGTCAACGATGGTGATGTGCCCGACCGGCGTATCGACATCCGCAATGTGCTGCAGGCGGCGGTCGATGCCCTGGAACTGGGCGAGCGCGCGACCGATCGCCTTTTCGTCGATGTCCAGCTCGAGCGCCACGCCGATCGCGGCAAGCGAGTTCAGCACGTTGTGCGCGCCCGGCAGGTTCACGGTCACGTCGAACGGCGCGCCACCGGCGCGTACGACCTGAAAATCCGTCTGCAACCCGCGCGGCCGGATATTCACGGCGCGAAGGTCAGCGCTCTCCGAAAGCCCATAGGTGACGACCGGCCGGCCGATGCGGTCGAGGATGCTCCGAACGTGCTCGTCATCGCTGCAAACGACGGCGAGCCCGTAGAACGGCAGGTTGTGCAGGAAGTCGACGAAGCTCTGCTTCAGCCGCTCGAAGTCCCCTTCGTGCGTGACGAGGTGATCGTTATCGATGTTCGTGACGATGGCGATGAGCGGCTGCAGATGCGTGAACGACGCATCGCTCTCGTCCGCTTCAGCGACAAGATATTGGCCAGCGCCGAGCCGCGCATTGCTGTCCGCGCTCTTCAGCCGACCGCCGATCACGAACGTCGGATCCTTGCCGCCCTCAGCGAGAATGCTCGCGACGAGGCTCGTGGTCGTCGTTTTCCCGTGAGTCCCGGCGACGGCGATCGAGTACCGGAACCGCATGAGCTCGCCGAGCATCTCCGCGCGCGGCACTACCGGGATCCGGTTTTCGCGAGCCGCGAGGAGCTCCGGGTTGTCCTGCGCAACCGCGCTGGATACGACAACGCAATCCGCGCCCTTCACGTTCTGCGCGGCATGACCGAACGCAATCGTGGCGCCGAGCTTCGCAAGGCGCGCGGTCACGGCGTTCGGCTTCAGGTCCGAGCCCTGCACGTGATAGCCCAGGTTCAGGAGCACTTCGGCGATGCCGCCCATGCCACTTCCGCCGATGCCGACGAAGTGGATGGTGTTGATCCGCCGCATGCGGTCCGTGCCCACCGAGCTCATGCGGCGCTCCTTGCGTACTTCTCGCACGACTCGGCGAGCTCCTCGGCCGCCTTCGGCTTCGCCAGCATGCGCGCCCGCTCCGCCATCGCGAGCAGCTTGCCGCGGCCGGCGCACAGGCGCTGAAGCTCGTCCGCAAGACGTTCGGCGGTGACGTCGCGATCCGCGATCAACACGGCCGCGCCTTCCTGCACGAGGTAACGCGCGTTGTGTGTCTGGTGGTCATCCACGGCGTGAGGGAACGGCACGAGAATCGAGGCGACGCCCGCCGCTGCCAGTTCTGAAACCGTCAGCGCGCCCGCGCGGCAGATCACGAGATCGGCCCACGCATAGGCTTCCGCCATGTCCTCGATGAAAGGCCTCACGTCCGCCGACACTTTCGCCTCGGCGTAACTTTGCCGGGCGGACTCGATCCAGCGCTCGCCGGCCTGGTGGCGCACGTCCAGGCTCACGGAGCCCGCGATTCGCGCGAGCGCGAAGGGGACGACGGCGTTCAGCTTCATCGCGCCGAGACTGCCGCCGATCACGAGGATGCGAATCGCGCCACTTCGCTGAGCGAGGCGCGTCGCCGGCGGCGGCACCGCGAAGATCTCCTGCCGCACCGGGTTTCCGATGGTTCGGGCTCGCGCACCCGCGCCGAAGCTGTTGGGGAAGGCTTCCAGCACTTCGCGCGCGAGCGGAGCGAGCCGGCGGTTGGTGAAGCCGGCAATAGCGTTCTGCTCGTGAATGACGAGCGGGGCGCGCGTGAGCCAGGCCGCGACGCCGCCCGGACCGGTGACGAACCCGCCGAGCCCGACGACGACCAGCGGCCGATGCTTGCGCATGATCCCGAGCGCCTGAATCAGCGCGCGCGTGAGGCGGAACGGCGCCGCGAGCAGCGTCATCACGCCCTTGCCGCGCAGGCCGCCGACGGACAGCCATTCGATCGGGAAGTCGTTCTGTGGAACGATGCGTGCCTCGAGTCCGCGACGCGTTCCGAGCCAGACGACATCGTACGAACGCGAGCGCAGGAGACGCGCGAGCGCGAGCGCCGGAAACACGTGCCCGCCCGTTCCGCCAGCCATGATGATGACGGGACGCTTCATTCGTCGTCGTCCTCGTCTTCATCTTCGTCATCACGACGGCTGCGGCGTGCCGTGGCCGAGCCGCGCGCTTCCGCCTTTGCTTCGTGATACACGCGCAGGAGCAGTCCCACCCACGCGAGGGTCACGACGAGGCTCGAACGCCCGTAGCTCATGAGCGGCAGCGTGAGCCCCTTCGTCGGCAGCACTCCCATGTTCACGCCGATGTTGATGAACGACTGCAGGCCAAGCCAAAGGCCGAACCCGACCGCGACATAGGACGCGAACTGCAGGCCAGCGCTCTGCGCAAGTCGCGCGATATGGAACGCGCGCCACGTGAGCGCCATGAACAGTGAAAGCGTGAGCAGCACGCCGACGAGCCCCAGCTCCTCTGCGAGCACTGCGAACAGGAAATCCGTGTGTGCTTCGGGCAGGTAGAAGAGCTTCTGCACGCTCCCACCGAGGCCGACACCGAACCATTCGCCGCGACCGATGGCGATGAGCGACTGGGCGAGCTGAAAACCGGCGTCCTTGTAGTACTTCCACGGATCCAGGAACGCCATGACGCGCGCGAACCGGTACGGCTCGAGCACGGCGAGCGCGGCGAACCCGCCGCAGGCAATCACCATGAATCCGATGGCGTAGCGCAGCCGGGCTCCGGCGATGAACAGAAGCCCGAAGCCCGTGGCGAAGAGCACGGTCGCGGCGCCGAGATCCGGCTCGGCGAGCAGCAACGCGCCTGCGAGGCAGAGCATCCCCACCGGCCTCAGCAGGCCCTTGAAGGTCGTACGCAGCTCTTCGGAGCGGCGCACGGCGTAGCTCGCGAGGTAGATCAGCACGAATACACGCGCGAGCTCGGAGACCTGGAAGTTGAACCCGAGGATGCGCATCCAGCGGCGGCTGCCGTTCACCTCGTGCCCGATGCCCGGAATCGCGACGAGCAGCAACAGCACGCCCGCTGCGATGAGCAGATGAGTCGAGACTTTTTCGATGAGCCGCGTGGGAATGAGGAAGACGAACGCGGCGGCGGCGACGCCGATCATCGCGAGCACGAGCTGCCGCTCGAGATAGTAGAAGACGTCGCCCGTCTCCCTTCCCGCGATCGAGATCGACGCGGACGTCACCATCACGAGTCCGAGCAACAGGATCGCGAGCACGAGCCCCACGGTCACACGATCGATGTGAACCTGCACGGCGCCGCGCGAGCCCGCGCGGGAAACAGCCGATGCACCCTTCATCACTGCGCTGTTCATGCCGCGAGCTCCTTCACGGCCTGCGCGAATACCGCGCCCCGGTGCGTGTAGTCGCGGAACATGTCGAGGCTCGCGCACGCGGGCGAGAGCAGCACGGTGTCCCCAGGCTTCGCAGCGCGCGCAGCGGCGCGGACCGCCTCTTCGAGCGTCGGGCTGCGCTCCACCGGGCACACGCCGGACAGCACATCGGCGATCGCCTGCGCATCGCGCCCGATGAGGACCGCATGGCGCACCTTGCCCCGAAAGGCATCGGCGAGAGGCGCGAAGTCCTGATTCTTTCCGTCACCTCCGGCGATCATCACCAGCGGCCCGGCCATGCCCTCGACGGCCGCGAGCGTGGCACCGACGTTCGTGCCCTTGGAATCGTTGATGTAGGTGACGCCGTTCACCTCAGCCACCCACTGCGAACGGTGTGGGAGGCCGGGGAAGTCGCGCAGCTCATCCAGCATCGCGTTCAGCGGGAGGCTCAGCGCTTCGCCCAGCGCGAGCGCGGCGAGCGCGTTCGCGGCGTTGTGGAGACCGGCGATCTTCATCGCCGAAACAGGCAGCAACTTTCCGCCCCGGCGAGCGAGCCACCACTTGCCGTCCGCATCCGCATCGACGGAATAGTCCGCTCCGATTGAAGCGCGCAGCGAAAAGCCCAGCACCTGCTGGCCCGGACGAGGCATAGCGACGACCAGCGGATCGTCGAGATTGATCACTGCCGTGTCGCATCGGGCGAAGATGCGCGCCTTGGCGGCCGCGTACTCCTCGATCGTCGCGTAGCGATCCATGTGATCCGGCGTGACGTTGAGAACCGCGGCGGCCTTGAGATCCAGCGAGTCGGTCGACTCGAGCTGATAGCTCGAAAGCTCCAGCACGTAGAGCTCGGTCTTGCGCGCGTCCCGCTCGGAGGCGGTGAGCAGGTCGAGCGCCGGCTCGCCGAGATTGCCGCCCACACGCACGTTGAGCCCCGCACGCGCAGCCATTCGGCCGATCAGCGTCGTCACCGTGCTCTTGCCGTTGGTGCCCGTGATTCCGACGACAGGCGCATCGGCCGCGCGCGCGAACAGCTCCACATCGCCAACGATGTCGAGCCCGCGACGGCGCGCTTCCACGAAGAACGCTTCCGACAGCGAAACGCCGGGGGACACCACCACGCACAGCGCTTCGTCCAGCAGCCGCATGTCCAGGCCGCCGAGCCGCACCGGAATCTCCGGATCGAGCGCGCGAAGCTGCGCGAGCTCCGGCGGATTCTCGCGGGTGTCCGTCACCGCGATACGCCACCCGTGCTCGCGGAGGTAACGCACGCAGGAGAAGCCCGTCTTTCCGAGACCGACGATCACCGCGGACGTTGCCGGAAGTTTGGTGCGGGGCGTGCTCATCTCAGTTTCAGCGTTGCGAGTCCGATGAGCACGAGCATCAGGGAGATGATCCAGAACCGGACGATGACCTTCGGTTCGGCCCAGCCCTTGAGCTCGAAGTGATGATGGATCGGCGCCATGCGGAAGATGCGCTTGCCGGTCAGCTTGAAGGACGCGACCTGCAGCATCACGGACGCGGTTTCGAGCACGAAGATGCCGCCCATCACGAGCGCAACCAGTTCCTGCCGGACGATCACCGCGATGACGCCGATGGCAGCACCGATGGCGAGCGCGCCGATGTCCCCCATGAACACCTGCGCCGGGTACGAGTTGAACCAGAGGAACCCGAGGCCGGAGCCCGCGAGCGCCGCGCAGAAGATGAGCACTTCGCCCGCGAGCGGAATGAACGGAATGCCGAGATACTTCGCGAACACGGCGTTGCCGCTCGCGAAGACGAACACGCCGAGCCCGGAGATCACGAGCGTGGCCGGCATGATCGCCAGGCCGTCGAGCCCGTCCGTGAGATTCACGGCGTTGCTCATCCCGACGATCATGAAATACGTGATCACGATGAACACGCCGGCGCTCAGCGGCGCCGCGAACGTCTTCGCGAACGGAAGGAACAGCGTGGTTTCGGCTGGGGTGGTCGCCGTCGAATAGAGCACGACGGCCGTGCTGAGCCCGGCGACGGACTGCCAGAAATATTTCCAGCGCGCGATGAGTCCACGCGAGTTGCCCACGACGAGCTTCAGGTAATCGTCGTAGAAGCCGATGAGGCCGAACGCGAACGTGACACCGAGCACCGTCCAGACGAGACGATTGCCCAGGTCCGCCCACATGAGCGTCGCGAAGAGGATGGAGACGAGGATCAGCGCGCCGCCCATCGTCGGGGTGCCGGCCTTCGGCAGATGGCTCTTCGGGCCGTCCGTGCGCACGACCTGGCCGATCTGGTAGCGCGAGAGCCGCTCGATCATCTTCGGCCCGACGATGAGCGAGAAGGCGAGCGCCGTCAGCGCCGCGAGGATCGCGCGGAACGTCAGGTACGAGAAGACGTTGAAGCCCGAGTACCAGGAGGTGAGTTCTTGGGTGAGCCAGAAGAGCACGGGGCGACCTAACCTTCTTTCTTCGCGGGAACCAGGGCTTCGACGACCCGCTCGAGCCGGTTCGAGCGAGAGCCTTTCACGAGGAGCCGCACATCCGGCGTCAGCAGCGCGTCCACGGACTTCGCGAGCGCCGTCGTGTCTTCGAACCATTCCGCACCGGCGCCGAAGCTCCCCACGGTGTGCTGCGCGTCCTTGCCGACGGCGAACAACCGCTCGATGCCGTGCTCGCGCGCGAAATTTCCAACCTCGGTGTGCGCATCCACCGAGAAAGCTCCGAGCTCGCCCATCTGCCCGAACACGAGCCACTTGCGGCCGCCTTCGAGCTGCGCGAGCACCTCGATGCCGGCGTGCACGGAGCTGGGGTTCGCGTTGTACGAGTCGTCGATGAGGATGGCGCCGTGCCGCGTCTTCTTGAGCTGCAACCGGCCCTTCACCGGCTGCACGGCCGCGAGACCTTTCACGATGTGCTCCAGCCCGACGCCCGCCGCCGAAGCGGCGGCCGCCGCGCCAAGCGCGTTGATGACGTTGTGGCGGCCGGCGAGCTGCAGCTCGATGGGCGCACGGCCGAGCGGGCTCACGAGCGTGAAGCGCGTGACGAAACCGTTGGCGCCGATGTCGGCGCGCACGTCCGTCGCCGTGAAATCCGCACCAGACGTGAGGCCGAACGTCACGATCTTCGCGCGCGTCATTCCGCGCCACATCGACGCGAACTCGTCGTCCGCGTTGATGACGGCGGTCGCTGCGGGATCGAGGCCAGCGACCATCTCGCCTTCCGCACGTGCCGCACCTTCGAGGCTGCCGAAACCTTCGAGATGCTCCGCGCCTGCATTCGTGATGATGCCGACCGTCGGGCGCCCGATCTCGACGAGCAGCGCCACTTCGCCCGGCGCATTCGCGCCCATCTCGACGACCGCGAACTTCTGGTCCGCATCGAGACGAAAGAGCGTGAGCGGCACGCCGATGTGATTGTTCAGGTTCCCGCGCGTGGCGAGGCACGTGCCCGCCTGCGACAGGATCGTCGCGATCATTTCCTTGACGGTGGTCTTGCCGTTGCTGCCAGCGACTCCGACGAGCGGAATCCGGAAGCCGTTGCGCCACTCATGCGCGGCTTTCTCGAGGGCCTTCTGAGTGTTGGCCACCACGATCTGAGGAATAGCGGCGGGCTGCTGCGCGTCCACAACCGCGCCGGCGGCGCCCGCCTTCGCCGCCGCCTCCACAAAATCGTTACCGTTGAAGTTCGGACCGTGAAGCGCGACGAAGAGCTCGCCCGCTGCGAGCGTGCGCGAGTCCGTGGAGACGCCGGTGTACGTGCAGTCGGCTCCGGAGAGCCGACCGCCGCAGGCATGCGCGAAATCCCCTAGCGTGCGCTTCATGCCTGTTCCCCAAAATATTCGCGGATCACGGCCTGGTCGCTGAAAGGCCGGCGCTCCGTCCCGTAAATCTGATAGTCCTCGTGACCCTTTCCCGCCACGACGATGACGTCACCGACGACCGCTTTGGAGAGCGTCGAAGTGATGGCGCGCTTGCGATCGTGCTCGACGCGAACCGACGTCGCGCGCGAAACGACGGGCGTGCGCAGCCCCGCCGCGATGTCCGCAACGATCCGGCGCGGATCCTCCGTGCGTGGGTTGTCGTCTGTCAGCACGATCTCGTCCGCTAGCTCGGCGGCGATGGTGCCCATCAGCGGCCGCTTGCCGACGTCACGATCCCCGCCGCATCCGAAGATCACCGAGAGCCGCCCACGGCAATGCATGCGAGCGGCGCGCAGCGCCTTGCTGAGCGCATCCGGCGTATGCGCGTAGTCGACGACGACGAGCGGCAACGGATCGCGCCCGCCGAACACCTCCATGCGCCCGCTCGGCGCGCGACACTTCGCAAGGGCGCGCGTCGCATCCGTGAACGAAATGCCCCAGGCCAGCATCGTCGCGAGCACCGTGAGCACGTTGTCGACATTGAAGTCGCCGATGAAGGGCACGGCGATCTCGCCGGACCCCCAGCTCGATTCGACGCCGATCACGAGCCCCGAAGGCCCTGCCTGAACGCTCGCCGCGCGCACGAACTGCGTGTCCGCGGGCGGCTGCTTGCGCGTGGTGACGATGAGGCGCGCGCTCGAAGGCCGTTTCGCGAGCGCTGCGCCGAACTCATCGTCGATGTTGATGACGCGGGCCACGATCCCGGACCACGCGAAGAGCAGCGCCTTGGAAGCGCCGTACTCCTCCATCGTGCCGTGATAGTCGAGATGGTCCCGCGTGAGGTTCGTGAACACGGCCGTGTGGAACCGCACGCCATTCACGCGGCCCTGATCGAGCGCGTGCGACGTCACTTCCATGCAGACGTTCTGAGCCCCCATCCGCCGCATCTCTTCGAGCTGACGATGCACGGTGACCGCGTCTGACGTGGTGTGCGTCGTCGAGGTCAACGACGGCGGCACGCCGTAGCCGATCGTCCCGGCGTACGCAGAGGGCCGCCCGCAATAGCTGAGCGCCTGCGCGAGCACGAACGAGCAGGTGGTTTTGCCGTTCGTGCCGGTGATGCCGGCGATCGTCATCGCCGCGGAAGGCGAGCCGAAGAACCGATCCGCGATCGAGCCAACGTGATGGCTGAGCCGCGGAACGCTGCCGACGAACACGGAAGAATCGTGGCGCGGGAACGCGTCCGCCTTCACGTTCTCCGGCTCGTAAAGCACCGCTGCCGCGCCCTGCGCGATGGCCTGGCTCGCAAACTCAAGCCCGTGGTGCTTCCTCCCGCTGCACGCGAGAAAAAGCGCGCCCGGCGTCACTTCACGGCTGTTTAGCGTGACGTCCGAGACGACAACGCCAGCGGGTACGCTGGCGAGTCCGACGGTGAGCTCTGCGAGCGACCGGGTCATCATCGCCTCGCTGCCGGTTTCCCGGCATTCGCCTGGAGCGGCTTCGCGGTGCCGTCCATATCGCGCACGATCTGATCCGGCGGCACTGCCATGAGGCGTAGCGCGCCACCGACAACTTCCGAGAAGACCGGTGCCGCCACATCGCCACCGTAAAAGAGCTTGTTACCCGGCTCGTCGATCACCACTACCGCCGCAAGCCGCGGATTGGATGCAGGGGCGACGCCGCCGAACACCGCCATGTACCGGTCCCGCGAATACCCGCCGCCGATCGCTTTCCACGCCGTACCCGTCTTGCCGGACACGCGATAGCCGGGGATCGAGGCCTTCTCGCCCGTGCCATCCGACGTGACGACCGTCTCAAGCAGGTGAACGAGATCGCGGCTCACCTTCGCGTTCAGCGCCTGGGTTCCCGCCGGCGGGTTGTCGACGCGCAGGAAGGAAACCGGCCGCGCGACGCCGGACGCGCCCAGCGTGGCGTACGCATGGGTCAGCTGAAGCGGCGTGACGGACAGGTTGTACCCGCGGGACAGGCTCGAAATGCTGACCTCGCGCCAATGCGAGAAGTGGCTCAGCAGGCCGGCGGACTCGCCGGGATAACCGCTGGTCGTGACCTGCCCGAAGCCGAACCGCGTGAGCGTCGTCCACATCTGCTCCGGTTCGAGCGACAGCGCAAGGCGGGCCATTCCCACGTTCGAGCTCTTGGCAAGGATGGTGGCAAGGTTGATCTTCCCCAGACTGCCGTGCTCTTCTTCCAGGATTGTGTTGCCAATCCGGATGAATCCGGGCGAAGTATCGATGACGCTGTTCTCGACGTACTTCCCGGAGGCAAGCCCCGCGGCCACCACGAACGGCTTGATGCTGGAGCCGGGCTCGAAGATGTCCGTGACCGCGCGGTTGCGGTACATCGCCGGCGTGAGCTGCGAGCGATCGTTCGGGTTGTAGGCGGGCTGGTTGACCATGGCCAGGACTTCGCCGGTCGTCACGTCCATCACCACGACTGAGCCGCCGCGCGCGCGGTTGTCGCGAACCGCGGCCTTCAGCCCGCGATACGCGAGGTACTGGATGCGAAGGTCGATGGACAGCACGAGATCGCGGCCCGGGCGCACGGCGCGGATGCTCTCCACGTCCTGCACGCTGCGACCGTACCGATCCTGGATCACGCGCTTCGCGCCATCCTCACCGGCGAGCCAGTGATCGAACGCGAGCTCCAGCCCTTCCTGGCCCGCATCGTCAACGTTCGTGAAGCCGAGGATGTGTCCGGCCACTTCGCCCGCCGGGTAATAGCGGCGGTATTCGCGAGCGAAATAGACGCCCGGGATGTTGAGCGCGCGGATCTTCTGCGCATCCGAGGGCTGCCGGTGACGCGAGACGTACAGGAACTCCCGCGACAGGTTGCTCGTGACCCGGCGCGTGAGCTCGTTGGCGTTCATCTTCAACGCCTTCGCCAGCACCGGAATCTGATCCGACGCGAGCGCGAGCTCCTTCGGGTTCACCCACACGGAGTCGACCGGCGTGCTGACGGCAAGCGGCTCGCCGTAACGATCCGTGATGGTGCCGCGGTGAGCGGCAATCTCGACGACGTGCGAGAAGTTCCTCGAGCCCTTCTTCTGCAGGAAGTGCTTGTCGATCACCTGCAGCTCGACCGCGCGCCACGCAAGCGCCATCGCGCTCGCGCCCAGCAAGCCGAAAAGCAGATACGCGCGCCACTTGAAGGACGCGGCATGCACTCTTGCGTTCGCGGCGTTCATGGGGAGATGAGCTCGATGTCCCTGGCGGGTGGTGTCGCCATGCGCAACTTCGTGCTCGCCACGCGTTCGACGAACGCGTGGGTCGACCACGCGCTCTGCTCGAGCTGCAACTGGCCCCATTCCACTTCGAGCGTGTCGCGCTGGTTGTTGAGCCGTTCGAGGGTGACGAACAGCTCGCGCGCCCGATGCTTGGAATAAATAGCGCCAGCCGCGGAGCCGAGGGCAACGACCCACAGTACGGCCAGCGAAATCGCGAGAATCTTCGGTGAGAGCGTGCGCATTACTTCACCCGCTCGGCGACGCGGAGCATCGCGCTGCGCGCGCGTGGATTGCGCGCGACCTCATCATCCGAAGGACGAATCTTGCGGCCGACGATTCGCAGCCGCGGTTCCACTCCAGGCGGCAGCACGGGCAGCCGCGCCAGCTCCGGAGCCACGCGGGATTCGGCCTGCATGAACTGCTTCACCATCCGGTCTTCGAGCGAGTGGAAGGTGATGACAGCAAGGCGCCCGCCCACGGCGAGCACGTTCACCGCGGCGGCGAGGCCGCGCTCCAGCTGGCCAAGCTCGTCGTTGATGAACATGCGCAGGGCCTGGAACGTGCGAGTGGCGGGATGCTTTCCCGGCTCGCGAGTTCTTACCGCGCGCGAGACGAGCTCCGCGAGCTGAGACGTGCGCGTGAGCGGCTCTTTGGCGCGCGCGTTCACGATTGCCTCGGCCACCCGCCGGGCGAAGCGCTCTTCTCCAAGGGTGGCGATCACCTCGCGAATCTCGTCGACGCCCGCGCGAGCGAGCCACGCAGATACGGGCTCGCCACGTGACGCATCCATACGCATGTCGAGCGGGCCGTCCGCCCGGAAGCTGAAACCGCGAGCCGGGTCGTCGAGCTGCGGCGACGAGACCCCGAGGTCGAGGAGCACGCCTCGACACGGGCGGCCGTGCGAGTGCTGGGGCACGAGCGACGCAAGATCGGCAAACGGCGCGTGGACGAGCGTAAGCCGCACTTCGTGGGCAAAGCGCGCGCGACCGGCCGCGATGGCCGCCGGATCGCGGTCGAGCGCGAGCAGGCGGCCTTCTCCACCCAGGGCCTCGAGAATGCGTGCCGTGTGCCCGCCGCGCCCGAACGTCGCATCGACATAGTAACCATCCGCTTCGAGGGCGAGCGCCGCGAGCGATTCCTCGACAAGCACTGGCGTGTGCTCATCCATGGAAATAGCTCCAGCCGCGAAACGGTACGAGACCGCTCCCCGAAGTGCCGCTTAGAGAATCACCACCCAAGACGCCGGCGCCTGCCGCCAGCATCCCCCTGAAACTCATGGTGCCCTCCCCGCTTAGATGGACAGGGAGTCGAGCTCGGAAGGCAGGTCGGTCATGTTTTCGTCCGCCTGGAGCCACAGCTCGCGCCTGCCGTTCCAGCGCGTCTCGTCCCACAGCTCGAAGCGATTCCCCTGACCGATCAGCATTCCGCGCTGCCCGAGCGCGGCGAATTCGCGCAGCTCCGGCGGCACCAGAACCCGCCCGACGCTATCGAGCTCGACATCGGTGGCATGACCCACCATGAGCCGCTGCAGCTTCCGGGCCTGAGGATTCAGGCTCGGCAGGGCCATCAGCTTCTTTTCGACGAGCTCCCACTCGGGCAGGGGATAGAGGAGGAGGCACTGGTCACGATCGACGGTGAAGATCAGCTTCCCCTGCGCGCCCTGCACGAGCGCGGGCCTGTACCGGGTGGGGACAACCATCCGGCCCTTGGCATCCAGGGTGACTTTCGTAGCGCCGCGAAACATGACCGGAGGCGACACACTCGCCTACCCGCTCCCACTCTTTCCCACACAATGCCACGAACTATAGACCCACCCCACGCTATGTCAATTGAGTCAAGTGCGAAATTCATCGCAGAGTTAAGTACTTATGGTGAATGCGTGAGGCGCTACAGCCAGTAGTGGGTGGCTCGTGCACTTACCAATCATGGGGTTGGAGGGGGAAGCTCATACAGTGGTGTAGAACTGGCACTGCTGAATGAGGTCGCGGGGTCGAACGAAGAATTCTGAGGAGGCGTGAATCGCAGGCAGGGAGCGGAGCTAAGAGGCGCGTCGCACGCAGGAGCAGACGCAGGGAGCGGAGCCAAGAGGCGCGTCGCACGCAGAGGCGGCCACGAAAAAGTCTCCTGGCGGGGCGCGCTCAAGCCGTCCATGGGCGCTCTTCAAAATGCGTCCATGCATTTTGACGGCCCCGCCAGGAGACTTTTTCGCGTCCGCCTCTGCCTTGAGGCCACCGAGTCGATCCCTCTGACTTGAGGCTGCTGGACCTCTGCGTGAGGCTGCCGGGTCGACGTCTGCGTTGAGGCTGAGGGTTCGGATCCGAGCCGCCCGGCGATTGAGGGCTTCTTGCGGCGCCAGCTAGAACCGCCGATGAGCGCGGGCGTAGCTACGCGATGCCCCAGGCGGCAAAAACCACGCTTTTTGCCGCCGGCAACGAAGGCAGGGTCTCGAAAAAAGCGCCATGGATGGCGCTTTTTTCCAATAGAGGAGGGAGTCGGCCTGTAAGCCGGGTTCTGTCGAGGACAATCATTCCTCTGGGGTTCGTGTCGCCACGAACCTCGAGCGGCCTACCCGGAAGCGCGTGCGGATTCCGCTGTGGGCACTTCAATGTCTTGCGACAGTGAAGCCCCACGGCTTCCCTATTTGGCCTTGCTCCAGGTGGGGTTTGCCGTGCCGCCGAGTGTTGCCACCGGCGCGGTGCGCTCTTACCGCACCGTTTCACCCTTACCGTCGCTCCGGTGTGACCCGAAGCGCTTGGGCGGTTTGCTTTCTGTTGCACTTTCCGTGGGCTCGCGCCCCCCAGGCGTTACCTGGCACCTCATCCGCCGGAGCCCGGACTTTCCTCCCCCCGCGTCCCAAGGCTTTCACCTCGAAGCGCGGGCAGCGATTGCCCGGCCGACTCCCCGCACGCACCTTAAGGCCGTTCCCGCGAAAAGCAACGATTATTCGCCCTCCGGCGGCTTCGACAGGCGCATCGCGAGCGCGTATGCGTCGTTTCGGCGGGCGCCTGTGAGCTGGGCAGCGAGTGCGGCGGCACGGCTCGCGGGAAGCTCCCGGAGCAGCAATGTCATCACTCGCTCAAGCTCCACGGCATCGGCTTTTCGCTGCGATTCCGGCGCTCCGTGCACGACGAGTGTGATTTCGCCTCGCGCGAAGTTCGGCTCCGTTTTCGCGAGCGCAGCGAGCTCGCTCAACGTGCCGCGATACACGATTTCGTGCGCTTTGGTCAGCTCGCGCGCGACGACCGCTTGCCTGTCTTCGCCGAAAACCGCAGCGAGATCGTGCAGACATTCCTCGATGCGATGAGGTGCTTCGAAGAAGACGAGCGTGCGTGGATCCGCAGCAACTGCCTCCAGGCGAGTGCGACGCTCGCTCGAGCGCGCAGGCAAGAAACCCTCGAACGCGAATCGATCCGTCGGGAGGCCTGCAACCGCAAGCGCAGCGGTAATCGCAGAAGGACCGGGGACTGCGCGTACGTCGCAGCCGCTTCGAGCTGCTTCGCGAACGAGCTCGTATCCAGGATCGGAGAGCAGCGGCGTGCCTGCGTCGCTGACGAGCGCTATCGCCTCTCCGGCGCCAAGGCGCGCAAGCAGCTCGGGCACACGGCTTGATTCATTGTGGGCGTGCAGCGAAACGAGCGGCTTCGAGACGCCGATTGCCTTGAGCAGCGTCCCCGTGTGGCGCGTGTCCTCGGCGGCGATCACGTCGGCGTTTGCCAACACTTCCTGCGCGCGCGGGCTCAGATCGCTCAGGTTTCCGATCGGAGTGGCGACGACATCAAGCCGGCCCCGCGAATTGGCCACTATAATTCCCGCCCCACGAGTTGGTGACGGCGGGCATCCTGCCCGGCAGAGAGAGGCGCTTCAACTTGCAACGTTCGGACGGTCACCCGCATCTCGCACTGGCCACCGTGAAGTGGGGCCGGTGCCTGTCCCTCATCGTTCTCGCCATGCTCGTTCTCGCGAGCTGCACCTCGCTTGGGCCGGCCACCGAGCCGCCGCCCAGCATCGATCGCGCTCGCTCGCTCGAGCGCGCCGGAGATTTCGCGGCGGCCGCCCGCGTGTACGAAGCGCTCGCTGCACAGAACACCGGCACGGAGCAGAACGCGCTGCTGCTGCAGGCCGCTTCCAGCCACCTGCGCGCTCGCCGGCCGGACGACGCGCAACGCGTGCTCGCCTCCATCCAGCCGCCGCTCACTGCGGACCAGAGTTTCGAGCGCCAGATGCTCACGGTGGAGCTCGCCCTCGCGCGCGGCCAGGGGCAGGAAGCGTGGCGCCAGATTTCGGCGATTCCGCAGCCGACCGGCGGTCCCGGCGTGGTGCGATACCTCACCTTGCGTCAGAAGGCAGCTTTCGCCACCGGGCGCGTCGCGGATGGCGTCCGCGCTGAGATGGCGCGCGAGCGGCTTCTGGCCAACCCCGAAGATCGTCGCGCGGCGCGGGCGGATCTGCTCGCGGACCTGCGGACGGCGCAGGAGTCCGGCGTGCGTGTCGAGCCTCGCGCTGTCACGGACAACGTCGTTCGAGGGTGGTTGGAGCTCGCGGCGATTTCCGCGGCAGTTGCGCGCAGCCCCACTGCATCGGCTCCGGAAGTCGAAGCGTGGCGCACGCGGTACCCGAACCATCCGGCGACGGACGTCGTGCTCAGCGAGCTTCTCGGCATCCGCGAAGAACCGCGGCAGGCGGTTCCGCACGTCGCAGTCCTTCTGCCCCTGTCTGGGCGGAATGCGGCTGCGGGCATCAGCGTGCGGGATGGGTTCATGACTGCGCTGTATCAGCTGCCGGTCGCGCAGCGCCCGCGCATCCGCGTGTACGACACGGCTGAGGTGAGCGCGGCAGAGGCGATCACGCGGGCAAGAGATGAGGGCGCGGAGTTCATCGTCGGGCCGCTCATCAGGGAAGAAGTCATGGCGGCTGCGGATCTGGGCGAGGCTCGCCCCCCGATGCTCGCGCTCAACTTCCTTCCTTCGGAACGCGCCGCACCGCGCGGCTTCTACCAGTACGCGTTGTCGCCTGAGGACGAGGCACGCCAGGTCGCGAGGAAGATCCTCGCGGACGGCCGCTTCCGCGGCGTCGCTGTGGTTCCCGAGAGGGATTGGGGCAATCGCGTGCTCACTGCCTTCCGTCAGGAGCTGGAGGCCGGCGGCGGCGTGCTGCTGGATCACGTGGCGCTGGACTCCACGCGCAGCGACTGGGCGCCGGAGATCACGCAGGTGCTGCGCCTCACGGATAGCAACGCCCGCCACAAACGGCTGGAGTCCGTGCTCGGCACGAAGCTCGAGTTCGAGCCGCGCCGTCGCGAGGATCTCGACTTCATCTTCGCGCCGAGCGTCTCGTACAACACGGCCCGGTTGCTGAGGCCGCAGCTTCGCTTCCATTTCGCCGGGGACGTGCCCACGTACGCGACCTCCGACTCGTTCGAGCCGGATCCGAGTGCGAACGAGGACATGGAAGGCCTCATGTTCCCCGACATGCCCTGGATGCTCGGCAGCGATCTCGCCGAAAGCGTCCGCGCCGCAGCGCGCGACGCGTGGCCCACCGGCGGGCCGCGGCGGAACCGGCTGTTCGCGTATGGCTTCGATGCCTTCCGGCTCGCGATGGCGATTCGCGCGAACGCCGCGAGCGGCGTCCCCGTGAACGTCGACGGGCTCACCGGCCGGCTGACCCTCGACGCGGAGCGTCGCGTGCAGCGGGAGCTCGCGTGGGCGCAGATTCACAACGGGACCACCCGGCCGGTGCCGGCAGTCGCCACGGCCTTGCCGCCGCCCTCCTCGACGTCCGCACCACCGCAATAGCCAGCGCATGCACACGGATCGTGCGGCAATCGGCAAGGGCGCCGAGGACTTCGCTGTCGAGTACCTGAAGCAGCAGGGCCTGGTCGTTCTGCTGCGTAACTATCGGCGCAAGGGAGGCGAGCTGGACATCGTCGCGCGCGAGGGCGATGTGCTCGTCATCGCCGAAGTGCGCACGCGCTCGACGGACTCATTCGGCGGAGCCGCAGCAAGCATCGACGGGTGGAAGCAGCACAAGATCGTTCGGGCAGCCACGATGCTGCTGCAACAGAGACCTGACCTTGCCCGCCTGAGGGCGCGATTCGATGTGCTGGTGGTGCACCAGCCCGGCACGGCGGAGCAGCGGGTGGAGTGGCTGAAGCAGGCCTTCGAAGCGCGCTAGGAAACCTCAATCGCCGGGCGGCTCGGAAGTTCGGGGGGCCTTTCCTACTTCACGATCTTGAGCTGAGGCCGCTTGCTGCCCCCGCCACCGTCATCGACCTTCTGCGGTCCGGTGGGCGGCTCAGGCCCAAGATCCTGCTCGGTGAACACCATCCCCTCCCCCGTCTCCCGCGAGTAGATGCCGAGCACGGCGGAGATGGGAAAGGCCACGTGATTCACGACACCCGAGAAACGGGCGTCGAACTCGATCCATTCGTTCCCGAGCTTCAGGTGCTGGGTGGCCGTGGAGCTCAGGTTGAGGACGATCTTCCCGTCCTTCACATACGCGCGCGGCACATCCACGCCCTTCGCTTCAGCGTCGACGATGACGTGCGGCGTGTGCCCGCAGTCCATCATCCACTGATGCATGGCGCGTAAAAGATAGGGTCTTTTCGGCGGCGGTTGTCGCATGGGGGGCACAATCCCCGGTCCGGTCTACAGGAGACGCATTTCCTGTTCCGTGTCGGACAGGCTTTCCCGGAACGCCGCCCGGGAAAAGAGCAGGCTCGCGTACTTCACGATCGGCTGCGCCTGGGGCGGCAGGTCGATCTCGTAGTGCTGGAGCCTCCAGAGAATCGGCGCGATGGTCGCGTCGACCAGCGAAAACTCGTCCGAGAGGAAGTAAGGCTTGATCTTGAAGAGGTCCGTGCTCTGCAGGATCGTGTCCCGCAGGATCTTCTTGTGGCGCTCGGCGCTCTTCTTGTCCGGGTCCGTCTCGATCTGGTGGATGAGCCCGTACCAGTCCCGCTCGATCCGGTACAGCGCCAGGCGGAACTGGGCCCGGGTGACCGGATCCACCGGCATCAGCGGCGGGTGCGGGAAGCGCTCGTCCAGGTACTCGATGATGACCCGCGAGTCGTAGAGCACGAGATCGCGATCCACCAGCGTCGGCACGCTGTGGTACGGATTGAGGTCGAGCAGGTCTTCCGGGAACTTGCCCGGCTCGACACTCACGATGTCGATGCTGATGCCCTTCTCCGCAAGCACGATGCGCGTGCGGTGGCTCCACGGGTCGTTGGGAGCCGAGAAGAGCGTCATGATGGATCGTCTGCTCGACAAGTTTCCGCTCCCGCAGTGTCAGCGGCGCCGGCCTCTCCGGCGCCACAGGTCCTTCAATGGACGTCTTTCCAATATTCCTTCTTCAACAGCATCGTGAGCCACGTGAACGCGATGAGGAACAGCACCACCCACACGCCGAGCGCGCGCCGCTTCACCTGGTTCGGCTCGCCGACATAGTCGAGGAAGTTCACGGTATCACGAACGAACGCATCGTAGTCGGCCTCGGACAGGCGACCCGGCACGACGAGCTCGAATTTCTCGAATTCGCGAACCGTGACCGGTTTTCCGTCCTCGCCCTCGTGCTCCACGTTCCGGAACACCGCCTTCTTCACGCCTTCGAGCTCGGAGAGCACGTGAGGCATGGCGGTGCCCTCCAGCCGCAGGTTGTTCACGCCCGTCGGCTTGCTGGGATCCAGATAGAAGGTCTTGAGGAACTGGTACAGGTAGTCCACGCCCCGGGAGCGGGCGATCAGGGACAGGTCCGGCGGCGCCTTGCCGAACCAGGCCTCCGCGTCCGCCGGCGGCATGCTGGTCGTGATGTAGTCCGCCGGCTTGGCGCCCGGGAGCAGGAGGTACTGCTCGAGCTGCTCCATCGGGATGTCGAGGTCCTCGGCCATCCGCGAGTACCGGACGTACTTCAGCGAGTGGCACCCCGAGCAGTAGCCCAGGAAGTTGCGCGCACCGCGCTGGAGCGAGGCGACGTTCGAGACCTCGTTCTGCGCCTGCCAGTGCTGCCAGTCCCGCGCCTTCTCGGCCGCGTGACTGTCCTCGTGCTGCTCAGCCGCCTGTGCAGGCGTGCTGGCCGCGGCCTCTTCCTGCGCCCAAGCCGGAACCCCGAGAGCGGCACCGGCGAGCATCGCGGCGATGACGGCCGCGCCCCGTGCCCGATTAAGCGTGCGCATGGTAGGTCAGTCTTTCCGGCAGAGGCTTCGTCTGCTCGATCTTCGTGTAGAACGGCATCAGGATGAAGTACGCGAAATAGAGGATCGTGAAGATCCTCGCGAACAGCACGTAGATACCTTCGGCCGGAAGCAGGCCGAGGTAGCCAAGCGCAATGAACGAGATGACGAAGACCGTGAGAGCGGTCCTCGACATCCACCCGCGGTAGCGCATGGATCGGACCGGCGAGCGATCCAGCCACGGCAGGAAGATCCAGAGCGCCACCGAGAGGAACATGAGCAGCGCGCCGAGCTGCTGGTCCGGCACCGCGCGCAGGATCGCGTAGTACGGAGTGAAGTACCACACGGGCGCGATGTGCTCCGGCGTCGACAGCGGGTTCGCCGGCTCGAAGTTCGGGGCTTCCAGGAAGAGGCCGCCGAGCGTCGGCACGAAGAACACGACGATCGCCATCAGGATGAAGAACACGCCGACGCCGACCAGATCCTTCACCGTGTAGTACGGGTGGAAGGGGATACCGTCGAGCGGCTTGCCGTTCGGGCCGAGCTTTTCCTTGATCTCGATGCCGTCCGGGTTGTTCGAGCCCTTGTGGCGCAGGGCCACAAGGTGCAGCACCACGAGGAGCAGCAGCGCGAGCGGAATCGCCACGACGTGCAGCGAGAAGAAGCGGTTCAGCGTCGCGTCCGCGATGCCGTAGTCACCGCGGATCCACTCGACGAGGCCGGGGCCGATCACCGGAATGGTGCTGAACAGGTTCACGATCACCTGCGCGCCCCAGAAGGACATGTTGCCCCACGGCAGCACGTACCCCATGAACGCTTCCGCCATCAGCGCGAGATACACCGCCATGCCGAAGAGCCACAGGAGCTCGCGCGGCTTCTTGTACGACCCGTACAGAAGCGCACGGAACATGTGCAGGTACACGACGATGAAGAAGAACGACGCGCCAGTGGAGTGCAGGTAGCGGATGAGCCACCCGTACTCGACCTCGCGCATGATGAACTCGACGGAGTCGAACGCCGTCTCCTCGCCCACCTTGTAGAACATGGTGAGGAAGATGCCGGTGAAGAGCTGGACGACCAGCGCCACGAGCGACAGCACGCCGAAGTAGTACCAGAAGTTGAAGTTCTTCGGCGCGTAGTAGCCGTAGAGCTGCGACTCCATGAAGCTCGCGATCGGCAGGCGATCGTAGAGCCAGGCCTTGAGGCCCTTCGCCGGGACAGCGGAAGAAGTGGAAGGATTCGCCATCACGCCGCTCCCGTCTCAGGGTCCACACCGACGGTGAGGAGCTCGCCGTTGATGTTGTACGGCGGAATCCGCAGGTTCTCCGAAGCGGGCGAACCTTCGAACACGCGACCCGCGAGATCGAACCGCGACCCATGGCAGGGGCAGAAGAACCCGCCGGGCCAGTTCGGTCCGAGCTCCGCCTGGTTCGGCTGGAAGCGCTGCTTCGGCAGGCAGCCGAGGTGCGTGCAGATGCCGACGAGCACGAGAACGTCCGGGCGCGCCGCGCGGACGGCGTTCTTCGCGTATTCGGGCTGCTCCGAGCTCTCCGAGTTGGGATCTTTCAGCTCGGCATCGTGACCCTGAAGCGACTCCAGCATCTCCGGCGTGCGCTTCACGACATAGATCTGCTGCTTGCGCCAGACGATGGTCGCCATCTGGCCGGGAGCGAGCTTGGTGAGATCGAGCTCCGTGGGCGCGCCGAGAGCGCGAGCGCGCTCGGAGGGCTTCCAGGATGCGACGAATGGGACCAGTGCGAATGCCGCGCCGACGGCGCCTGTGGCGACCGTGGCTGTCGTCAGAAACTTGCGCCGACTCGAGTCGACGTCGTCATCGGTGGTGATGACACCGTTTTCCGCCATCAAAGGTGGCTCTCCCGCTTTGCTGCCTGACCCACCCGTCGCCAGCACGCGCGCCAGGCACCAGGGGTCTAGCGCATGGAGATGCAGTTTCCGGCCAGCGGGGGGCGGCGCATTATACACAAACGATAATGTGTTCCCGGGACCTCCTCCCGGGCGCGAACAGCAGCCGTGAGATCAAGTGTGAAATGGACCTGAGAAACTGGGGCCGGGGGCTTGTATTCGTCGCGGGATCCGTCGTCGGCGGGCTTGCCCTGGCCTTCGTGGTGGTGGCCTTGCGGCCCGATCTCGTGCGGCCGCCGCAGGCCGTCACGCCGGCTCCTTCGGGCTCGCCACCCGCGGCCGTCAGCGCGCAGAACCCCGTCACGTCCTATGCGGATGCGGTCCAGCGCGCGGCGCCGGCCGTCGTCAACATATACACGGCGCGCTTCGTCACGGAGAGCGTGCTGCCCTCCTCGCTCGACCAGCTCCTGCGCGACAGCTGGCCTCCGAGGCCGCGACGGCTCGTGGAGAACAGCCTGGGCTCCGGCGTCATCGTCGACCACGAGGGGCACATCGTCACGAACCACCACGTCATCGCCAATGCCGACGCGATTCAGGTACAGCTCGCGGACGGGCGCGTCGCGGACGTCGTGATCGTCGGGCGCGATCCGGATACGGACCTCGCAGTGCTGCGTATCGACCTCAAGGACCTGCCGGTCGCGCCGATGGGCCGCTCGGACAAGCTCCGCACGGGCGATGTGGTACTTGCGATCGGCAGCCCCGTCGGGCTCACGCAGTCCGCCACTCACGGCATCGTCAGCGCCACCGCCCGCTCGCTCGGGCTTGCGACGTACGAGAGCTTCATCCAGACGGACGCGGCGATTAACCAAGGCAATTCCGGCGGAGCACTCATAGACACGACGGGCGCCGTCGTGGGCATCAATACTGCGAGCATCTCGAGGAACCTCGGCGTGGAAGGCGTCGGATTCGCCATCCCCGTCGATCTCGTGCGCGGCGTGATGGAGGACATCATCAAGAACGGCCGCGTCATCCGCGGGTGGATCGGCATCGTGGTGGAAGACGTGAACGAGCGGCAGAGACAGCGCCTCGGGCTCCCGAAAGGGGGCGGCGCGCTCATCCTCAACCTTTACGTCGGCAGTCCCGCGCAACGAGCGGGAGTGCAGCCGGGCGATTACCTCACCGACATCAACGGCGAGCCGGTGAGAAGTGCGCAGGAGACCATCGCCCGCATCGCTTCGCACAGGAAGCCAGGCGAGACCATCAAGTTGCGGGTGCTGCGTAACGGGCGGCCCGTGGAGCTCACCACCCAGGTGATCGAGCAGCCACGTGGCCGATGAGCTTTCACATCAACAAGGAACGTTGAACATGAAAACGGACGTGCGTACCCGGGCCTTCGAAAGTCGCATTGCCCTGAACGAGGCGCTGACCGAGCGCCTTGCGTGGGAGATCGAGAACTCAGGCAAGGGCGCGATGGCGCTGATGCTTGCCGGTGGCACGACGCCACTGCATGCGTATCAGTCGCTCGGCGCGCGGAAGCTCTCGCCTTCGGGCACGCTGGAGCTGCTGTTCTCGGACGAGCGCTACGTGCCGGCCACTTCGGAAGCCAGCAACTTTCGCGCTGCGCGGCCGCTGATCGAAGCGCTTGGGCTTCCCGGCGAGCGCATCCTGCGAGTGCGGACGGAGCTGCCGCTGGATCGGGCCGTGGAAGATTACGACCGGCGCTTGCGGGCGCTCGTGAAGGCCGGCACGCCCGTGAGGCTCGGAATTCTCGGGCTGGGCGCGGATGGTCATACCGCATCGCTCTTCAGCGATGCGGATCTGCGGCGCGCGAAAGGAAAGTACGCCGTCGGCGTGCAGAGGCCGGATGGGCGCGCGGCAGTGAGCGTGACGCCGGAGTTCCTGGAGAAGGTCGCGGAGATCGTGTTCGTCGTCGCCGGCAACGACAAGCGCGCCGCCTTGAAAGCGATGACGGAACGGAAACCGGAGTCGATCGCCGCGCGCGCGATCGCGGGCTGTCCCAATGTCGAGATATGGGCGGACCGCGACGCGCTGGGGCCGGCGCCGCCCCCGCCGCTCTGAACCTACTTGTGCGGGCCTTCCTCGTGGCCGCCGAAGCCGAGTCGCATGGCAGACAGCAGTTTGTCGGCGTACTCGGCGCGGTCGCGCGAAGCGAAGCGTGAGTAGAGCGCGGCGCTGAGAACGTACGCGGGCACGGACTCTTCGATCGCGGCCTGCAGGGTCCAGCGGCCTTCGCCGGAGTCCGCCACCCGGCCGGCGAAGCCTGCGAGTTGCGGATCTTTCGCGAGCGCCGCGGCAGTGATGTCGAGCAGCCCCGAGCCGATGATGCTGCCGTGGCGCCAGACCTCAGCGATCGCGCCGATGTCGAACTGATACTGGAAGTGCTCGGGGTTGCTGAGGGGCGCGGTTTCGGCGTCCGTCGCTCGCGTGCGCAGCCCCGCGTCCGCGTGCTGCAGGATGTTGAAGCCTTCCGCGTAGGCGGCCATCAACCCGTACTCGATCCCGTTGTGGACCATCTTCACGAAGTGGCCGGCGCCGTGATTGCCGCAGTGAAGATAGCCGCGAGACGCGGTGGAAGCGCCGCCCTCCTCCGCGCCGCCGGGCGAGAGCGTCGCGAACACCGGCTCGACGCGCGCGAAATCCTCCCGCTCGCCACCGATCATGAGGCAGTAGCCGCGCTCCAATCCGAGCACGCCGCCGCTCGTGCCGACGTCCATGTAGTGCAGCCCGGCGGCCTTCAGCTCCTTCGCGCGACGGATGTCGTCGTGATAGTGCGAGTTGCCGCCGTCGATGACGATGTCGCCGGGCTGAAGCAGCGGGCGCAGGTCCGCGAGCACGGCGTCGACGACGCCCGCGGGCACCATGATCCAGATGGCGCGCGGCGCGCTGAGCGCCGCGACGAAATCCGCCAAGGAGGTCGTGCCCGTGGCGCCCTCTTTCGAGACGGCGCTGACGGCGTCGGCTGATCGGTCGAAAGCCACGCAGGCGTGGCCGCCGCGCAGAAGCCGGCGCACCATGTTCGCGCCCATGCGGCCAAGGCCGATCATTCCGATCTGCATCAGGTTCTCCTTCCGGGCACCCGCTTGATCTGCGCGCCTAGCTGCGCGAGCTTCTCCTCGATCGCCTCGTAACCGCGATCGATGTGATAGATGCGCTCGACGTCCGTGCTGCCCTCCGCGACGAGACCCGCGAGCACGAGGCTCGCGGACGCGCGAAGGTCCGTCGCCATCACGGGCGCGCCGGTCAACCGTTCCACGCCGCGAATGATGGCCGTGTTGCCTTCGAGACGGATCTCCGCGCCGAGGCGCCGCATCTCGAGCATGTGCATGAACCGGTTCTCGAAGATGGTCTCAATTACCGTGCCCACGCCTTCCGCCACCGTATTCAGCGCGGCGAACTGGGCCTGCATGTCCGTCGGGAACGCGGGGTACGGGGCCGTGCGCACGTCCACCGAGCGCGGACGTTTGCCGCGCATGTCCACTTCGATCCAGTTCTCGCCGATGCCGATCTTCGCGCCCGCTTCCGCGAGCTTGGACGTCACGGCGTCGAGATGATCCGGCCGCGCGTTCTTGAGCCGCACATGGCCGCGAGTGATGGCACCCGCGACGAGATACGTGCCGCCCTCGATGCGATCCGGCAGCACTTCGTACGTGGTGCCGTGAAGCTTCTCGACACCCTGCACGAGAATCCGGTCCGTGCCTGCGCCCTGGATCTTCGCGCCCATCGCGATGAGGAAGTTCGCGAGGTCCACGACCTCCGGCTCGCGCGCGGCGTTTTCGATGAGCGTTTCGCCCTCCGCGAGCGTCGCCGCCATCATGAGATTTTCGGTGCCCGTGACCGTGACGGTATCCAGCACGAGCCGCGCGCCCTTTAGCCTGCTCGCGCGAGCGCGGATGTAGCCGCCTTCGATCGTGATGTCCGCGCCCATCGCCTGCAGGCCGGCGACGTGAATGTTCACGGGCCGCGCGCCGATGGCGCAGCCGCCGGGCAGCGAAACATCCGCCTTGCCGAAGCGCGCGAGCAGCGGACCCAGCACGAGGATCGACGCACGCATCGTCTTCACGAGCTCGTACGGCGCGAAGCATTCCTTGATGGTCGACGCGTCCACTTCGATGCGCGTGCGCTCGTCAATGGTGACGGTCGCGCCCATGCGGACCAGCAGCTCGATCGTGGTCGTGACGTCCTTGAGGTGCGGCACGTTGCCGACGACCACGGGCTCGGCCGCGAGAATCGCGCCGGCAAGAATCGGCAGCGTGGCGTTCTTCGATCCGGACACCCGGACGTCGCCCTCGAGCGGCACGCCGCCCTTGATCTGCAGCTTGTCCATGCGCGCCCTTTCAGCCCGGCCGGTTCGCGAGCTCTTCGGGCGTCAGCGCCTCGATGGACATGGCGTGGATCTCGCGGCCCATGAGCTCGCCCAGCGTGCGGTACACGAGCTGGTGGCGGGCGATGGACCGCTTGCCCGCGAACTCCTGCGACACGACACGCGCGGCGAAATGCGTGTTGTCGTCGGATTCGACGCGGACGTCGGCGCCGGGAAGGCCGGCACGGATCAGCTGGGCGACTTGCTCGGGGTTCATTCGTGAGGTTCGAAAGCGTGGGGAAAGGGCGCCGATACTAAGTCACCGGTACTGAAGTCACTAGGCGCGCCGCCGGCGGCGGATGCCGACACCGCCCCCGATCGCCGGGAGGCTCAAGACGGGAGAGCCGCGCCCCCGATCGGCGAAGCGCATTGTTTTTGCTGGGAATCGCCCCGTCCGGCGGGCGCGGCTCTGATAGCATGCGCGCCATGTCGTCCACGCCCCATGTGCCCATCGTCGAAGCGGACGTGCTCCGCTCCGCAAGCCGGGTGCTGCGCATCGAAGCCGAAGCCGTGAAGGCGCTCGCCTCCAAGCTCGACACCCGTTTCGCGCGCGCCTGCGATCTCGCCGCCAACTGCCAGGGGCGTGTCGTCGTCACGGGCATGGGCAAGTCCGGCCACGTCGGCGGCAAGATCGCCGCGACGCTCGCGAGCACCGGCACGCCGGCGTTCTTCCTGCACCCCGCCGAGGCCGGTCACGGCGATCTTGGCATGATCACGAAGAGCGACGTCGTCCTCGCCATCTCGAATTCGGGCGAGACGCCGGAAGTGATCCTGCTCCTGCCGCACCTGAAACGGCTTGGCGTGCCGCTCATCGTGATGACGGGCGGCCTCAACTCCACCCTCGCGAAGGGCGCGGACGTCGTGCTCGACATCAGCGTCCCCGAGGAAGCGTGCTCGCTCAACCTTGCGCCCACTGCGAGCACGACAGCGACGCTCGCGATGGGTGATGCGCTCGCCGTCGCCCTGCTCGATGCGCGCGGCTTCGATCACACGGAGTTCGCCAAGCGCCATCCGAGCGGCAGCCTCGGCCGCCAGCTCCTGCACGTCGAAGATCTGATGCACACGGGCGACGCAATCCCTCGCGTGCATGCGGACACGCCGCTGCGCGACGGCCTCCTCGAGATGTCACGCAAGCAGCTCGGCATGACCGTGGTGGTGGACGATCAGGACCACATCCTCGGCGTCTTCACGGATGGCGACCTTCGCCGCGCTCTTGATAGCGCCGCGGACGTGCGCACGTCCGTGATGCGCTCGGTGATGACGTCCAACCCGAAGCGCATCGGCCCGAAGGATCTCGCCGCGGCCGCCGTGCGCCTGATGGAGCAGCACAAGATCACCGCCCTCCCCGTCGCCGACGAGGACGGCAAGCTCATCGGCGCGCTGAACATCCACGATCTTTTCCGCGCGGGCGTCGTCTGAGCGCTCGCGCCCGTCAATCCCGGCCGTCCGGCGAGCGTGCCGATCCGGCTTCGATAAAGCTGCTCGTCCTGGATGTGGACGGCGTGCTCACGGACGGTCGCCTGTTCTACGGCCCGAAAGGCGAAGCGCTGAAGGTGTTCGACGTGAAGGATGGCTACGGAATTCGCCGTCTGCTCGACGCTGGAGTCGAGGTCGCCATCATCTCGGGCCGGGACTCGCCGCACGTGAAGCAGCGCGCGCGGGATCTCGGCATCCGCCATGTGTTCCAGGGCGTCGGCGAGAAGCTCCCGGTGTTCGAGAAGCTCCGCGAGCGTCTCGGCCTCAAGGCCGAGCAATGCGCGTGTGTGGGCGATGACAGGCCGGACGTTCCGGTGATGCGCGCCGTGGGCCTTGCATTCGCGGTGTTCGACGCGCATCCGAGCGCGCTCAGGGCGGCGGACATGGTCACGCCGAACGTCGGCGGCAGAGGCGCCGTCCGGAACGTGTGCGACCTGCTGGTCGCCGCGCGCCAGAACGCGAGCCGACGTGTGACGCGGAAGAAGCGGAAGTGAAAGGCAGCATCATCGTCATCCTGCTCTCCGTGGCCGTGCTCATCGGCGTCCTGCTGATGAGCAGAGGCTCAGGAACGGCGATCACCCGAACTTCCCAGACGCAAACGTACGAGCAGCCGGGCTATTCCGCGCGCAACGCCCGAGTGGTCGAGACAGACGAGAAGGGTCGCCCCGTTTATCGGGTCGAGGCGGCCCTGGTGCGCCAGCGTCCGAACGACAGCCGCGTACAGCTCGCAGCGCCCCGCATGAGCATCGTCACCACCGAGGGCGACACGGTGCACGTGCAGGCACGATCCGGCCAGATCCGCGAGGATGGCTCGGAAGTTCAGCTTTTCGGCGACGTGAAGCTCAACGGCGAGCTTTCCGGTACACCCGTCGAGGTGGCGACCAGCATCCTCTACTACGACACGAGGAATGAAATCGTGAGGGTCCCCGCCCCTGTCATCTACCGGCAGGCGCGCGGCACCGTCGAATCGTCCGGTCTCACTGCGGATTTAAAGCAGAGCCTCATCACACTAGAATCGGTCAATGGGCAATTCGAGCCGCCGACGCGGAAATAGCCGAACGATGCTGCTGCTGGCCGCGCTCTGCACGGCTGGCGCTGCCGGCGCGGCACACGCGCAGGAAGGCGTGTCGCTGGAGAAGTGCGACGAACAGGTCGAGATCGAGAGCGAGAACAAGGCGATTCTGAGCCTCCGCGGCGAGGGCCGGGCCCAGCTCGGCAAGGTGCACATCTTCGGCTGCGGAGCCGATATCCGCGCGGGCAACGCCTCCACCAATCGCATGGACGTCGAAGACTCCACCTGGACGTTCGAAAAGGGCGTGCAGATCAAGATCAACAGCGGCCAGGGCACCCTGCAGTCCGACAAGGCGGTCGTCACGTTCCGGGACAGCCAGATCCAGCAGGCCGTCATCACCGGCAGCCCCGCGGAGTTCGAGCACACCCGCGGCGGCGTCACCACGAAGGGACGCGCCGGCCGCATCGTCTACGACTTCGCGACACAGAAGGTGAGCCTGTCCGAGGACGCGTTCATCAACCACGGCGGGCGCACGAATTTCAACGGTGCGAATCTCGTCTACAACCTCGCGACGCAGGATCTCGAGCTCGACGGAAAGGGCAGCGGCAAGGGCTTCTCCGTGAAGATCGATCCGCGCCTCGCCCGCAAGAAGAAGGACGAGGAACAGAAAGCGGAAGACAAGCCGCCCGCCAGCCAGACCGCGCCGGACACCGGCACGCCGCGCGCCCAGTGATCGCGGCTCCATGACGATACTGGCGGCCACCGGCCTCGAAAAAAGCTACAAGTCCCGCAAGGTCGTCCGAGGCCTCTCGCTGGACGTGCACGAAGGCGAGGTCGTCGGGCTCCTCGGCCCGAACGGCGCCGGGAAGACGACGGCGTTCTACATGATCGTCGGGCTCGTGCCCTGCGACGCCGGGCGCATCACCCTCGGCGACAAGGATCTCACGCACCTCGCCATGCACCGGCGCGCCCGCCTCGGCGTCGGCTACCTCCCGCAGGAGGCTTCCGTGTTCAGGAAGCTCTCGGTCGAGGACAACATCCTCGCCATCCTCCAGACGCGGGACGATCTCGACGACGTGAACCAGGAGCAGCGGCTCGAAGAGCTGCTGGAGGAGCTGCGCATCGGCCACGTGCGCAAGAACCTCGGGCTCTCGCTCTCGGGCGGCGAGCGGCGGCGGGTCGAGATCGCGCGGGCGCTGGCGGCCGAGCCGCGCTTCATCCTGCTCGACGAGCCCTTCGCGGGCGTCGATCCACTCTCCGTGCTGGATATCCAGAGGATCATCCGCGAGCTCACCGCGCGCGGCATCGGCGTCCTCATCACTGACCATAACGTTCGCGAGACGCTGGGCGTCTGCGGACGCGCGTACATCGTCAACCAGGGTCAGGTCATCGCCTCGGGAACTGCGGAAGAAATCCTTGCCAACCCCCAAGTCCGTGAGGTGTACTTGGGTCAGTCATTTCGGCTGTGATGCAGACTTCGTGCTCACTGGCGAAATACCAACAACTTCAGAGAGTTAGGATCGCACTGGGGCTCCGGCCCCGCCACCTGCCATGTTGAAACCCTCACTGCAGCTCAAGCTGGGTCAGACGCTTACGATGACCCCGCAGCTGCAGCAGGCTATACGCCTCCTGCAATTGCCAGCCCTGGAGCTGCAGGCCCACATCCGCGAGCTCCTCGAAAGCAACGTCATGCTGGAGCCGGTGGAGGAAGGCGAAGGCGGCACGGGCATCTTCGAGGCGCCCGAGATCGCCCAGACCGCCGCCCCGGCGGAGCCCGTTCCCGAACGCCAGGCTGAAAGCACCGTCGAGGTCGTCGACGAAGGCTGGGGCGAGCAGAGCGTCGGCTCGTCCGAAACGCCCTGGAACAGCGATGACGACGATCGTCAGCAGGAATTCGCGGACGATACCGGCCAGTCCCTGCAGGATCATCTCGTGTGGCAGCTGGAGATGGCGAAGCTCGCCCCCCGCGAGCTCGGCATCGCCCGCGCCATCGTGGATGCCATCAGCGAAGACGGCTACCTCACCGAGTCGCTCCAGGAGATTTCCGAAACGCTCAAGCCCGAGATCGAGGCCGACACGGCCGAGATCGAAAAGGTGCTGGGCTTCGTCCAGAGCCTGGATCCGCCGGGCGTCGGCGCCCGCAGCGTCGGCGAGTGCATCGAGCTGCAGCTGAAGCAGCTGGATCCGGACACACCGTGTCTCCAGCTCGCCATCCAGATCGCCCGCAATCACCTCGAGCTCGTCGCCGAGCGGGAGCTGTCCCTGCTGCGCCGTGAGCTGCGTGCAACGGACGAGGAGCTCGCAGGCGCCCTTGCGCTCGTCCGGGCCTGCCACCCGCGGCCGGGCGCAACGGTCAGCTCAGGGCCCGCCGAGTACGTCGTGCCGGACGTCTTCGTCCGCCGCACCGACCACGGCTGGGCGGTCGAGATCAACGCCGCCACGCTTCCCCGCGTGCGCCTGAATCAGGGCTACGCAAGCCTCATCGGGCGCAATGCGAGCCACGCGAGCATGCGCGCCCAGCTTCAGGAGGCGCGGTGGCTGCTGAAGAGCCTGGAGATCCGCAACGAGACGCTCATGAAGGTCGCCCGCTCCATCGTGGAGCGCCAGACGGCGTTCCTGGAGCATGGCGAAGAGCACATGCGGCCGATGATCCTCAAGGACATCGCCGAGGCCGTGTCGATGCACGAGTCCACCATCTCGCGCGTCACCTCCGGCAAGTACATGCACACGCCGCGGGGCGTCTTCGAGCTCCGCTATTTCTTTTCCAGCCAGGTGGAAGGGGCCGACGGATCCGGCACGTCTTCCACGGCAATCCGCGCAAAGATCAGAAAGCTCGTCAAGGAAGAGAATGGCGAGATGCCGTTGTCAGACGGCCGTATCGCCGAGCTGCTCTCTGGAGAGGGCATTCCCGTCGCACGCCGGACCGTAGCGAAGTATCGCGAGGCGATGGGCATTGCCCCGTCGAACGAGCGGCGACGGACAGGGTCCCGACAGATGTAAGTCGATCACCGCCAAACAGGAGAACGCTATGCAGCTCAGCGTCACCGGACATCACATCGAGGTCACCCCGGCACTCCGCGGCTACGTGGAAAAGAAACTGGAGCGCATAACGCGGCACTTCGACCAGGTTCTCGATGTGCACTGTGTGTTGACGGTACAGAAACTTGAGCAGACGGCGGAAGCCACCCTTCACGTGAGCGGCAACTCCATCCACGCCGCCGTGACGGACCCGAACATGTACGCGGCCATCGACGCGCTCACCGACAAGCTCGATCGGTGCGTCAAGAAGCACAAGGAAAAGCGCAACGACCACCACGCCGCCGAGAACCAGAAGAGCGCCCGCGTCATTCCCTGACCGGGCGCGTGCTCCGGCCTGGTGCCGGTGCACTGACCTCACACCTTGCCGGCACCCCACGCGGGTGCCCGGCTGGGCCGTTTCCCACGGACCGCATCGATTCCGGCTCGGTCACGCGGGCCCGCACGTGACTTAACCCCTGCGAATACAAGGTCGCGCCACGATCCCTCGTGCGGTCGCTTGCGCACGCAACCTGCGGTCGCTAACGTCATTCGCGTGCGAATTCTCATCGTCAGCGGCTTGTCGGGATCGGGGAAAAGCGTGGCCCTCCACATGCTGGAGGACCTCGGTTTCTATTGCATCGACAACATTCCGGCCGCCCTGCTGAAGTCGTTCATATCCCACACGGTCCGCTCGCCCGAGCCGACGTACGACCGCACGGCCATCGGCCTTGACGCGCGCAACACCGCCGCCGAGATCGCCTCGGTGCCGCGGCTCATCGACGAGCTGAAGCGGAGCGGCATCCGGTGCGAGGTGCTGTTCCTCGTCGCCAACGAAGAAGAGCTGCTCCGCCGCTTTTCCGAGACGCGCCGCAAGCACCCGATGAGCCGGGACAACCTCGACCTGCGCGAGGCGATGCGCCGCGAGCGCGAGCTGCTGGAGCCGATCGTGTACGCCGCGGACCTGGTGATAGACACCTCGCGGATGGGCGTGCACGAGCTGCGGGATCTCGTGCACAAGCGGCTGGAGCAGCAGTCCGAGGGCCGGCTCTCGATCACCTTCGAATCCTTCGGGTTCAAGCACGGCATTCCGGGCGACGCGGACTTCGTGTTCGACGCGCGCTCCATCCCGAACCCCTACTGGGAGCCGACGCTCCGCAAGCTCACGGGCCGCGACGCCGAAGTGATCCGGTTCCTGGAGGCGCAGGAAGCGGCCGGGCGGCTCATCGAGGACATCGCGCGATTCATCGACGCCCGCATTCCCGAATACCAGTCGAGCAATCGCGGCTACCTGACCGTTGCGGTCGGATGCACGGGCGGCCAGCACCGCTCGGTGTACATCGTCGAACGCCTGGCCGAGCGCTTCGGCAAACGGTTCTCCAACGTTGCCACGCGTCACAGCGCGCTGGCCCATCTGCCGCCTCCGGTCCCGACTTCCCCGCCGGCCGCCGCCGCAAGCCGATAGCGCTCTTCGTCGCTTCGGCTACACTCGCGCCGCCCGCGCGCAGGCGCCTCGTCTTTTCATCGAATGAACGCCCAACCGAAGCCTGACAAGGAAGGACGACTGACTGCGCTCCGCGCGGCGCTCGGTCAGGGCACGCTGCGTTCGGCGCACAGGATGGTGAACGCGCTCCATCCCGCCGAGATCGCGAATCTCATCGAGTCGCTGCCGCCCGCGCAGCGCGAGCTCGTGTGGGACATGGTGGAGCCCGAGCTCGAAGGCGACGTGCTCGTCGAGCTGAACGAGACCATCCGCGCCGAGCTCATGGAGGGCATGGAGGACGAGGAGCTCCTCGCCGTCGCCGAAGGCATGGAGGTCGACGACCTGGCCCACCTCGTCGCGGACCTGCCGGAAACCGTCACCCTGCAGCTCCTGAGGTCGCTGGACCAGCAGGACCGCGAGCGGCTGAGCACGGTGCTCAGCTTCCCGGACGACAGCGCCGGCAGCCTCATGAACACGGACACCATCAGCCTGCGGCCTGATGTGACGGTGGAAGTCGTGCTGCGCTACCTGCGCATGCGCGGGGAGATGCCGGAGAAGACGGACCGGCTTTTCGTAGTCGACCGGCAGGACAAGTACCTCGGCACCGTGCCGCTCACCCGCCTGCTGACGAGCGACCAGGACCTGACCGTCGGCGAGCTGATGGAGAGCGAGGCGCCGCGCATCGACCCGGAAACGCCGGCGCACGACGTCTCCCAGCTGTTCCAGGATCACGACCTCATCTCGGCCGCGGTGGTCAGCAAGGAAGGCCGGCTGCTCGGGCGCATCACCATCGACGACGTGGTGGACGTCATCCGCGAGGAAGCCGAGCACTCCGTGCTGAGCATGGCGGGTCTGCGGGACGAGGAGGACCTGTTCGCGGGC
>Ga0182742_1000297_pt1 | contig 86584 bp, 73 predicted proteins | sample eDN5th37CBELigMG_FD_128880 | JGI IMG/M metagenome (GOLD analysis project Ga0182742, IMG submission 128880) | Enriched Miracle-Growth compost microbial communities from Emeryville, California, USA - eDNA 5th pass 37_C BE-Lig MG (version 2)... ...
AGGTCGCCGCTCAGGCTCCTCGTCATCATTACCTCCTGGCAAATCACCAGCAGCAGTGAATCAGACAAGGCCGATCGCGTGAATCCTCAAACCGACTCTGCGTTCATCGAAGATGCTCTAGAACGGGTTACTGCGCAGGAAAGATCGTCCTGCCGTCCTTGATCGTTTCGACAACCTTGATGTCCTTGATGGCCATGGGATCCACGGTCAGCGGATTGTCCGACAGTACAACCAGGTCCGCGCGCTTGCCAACTTCGAGCGTCCCCTTCGAGGCTTCCTCGAGATACTGGTAGGCAGCGTTGATCGTGATCGCCTTCAGCGCGAGATAGGGCGAAATGCGCTCGTCCGCTCCAATGGTCTCGCCATTGCGGGAGATGCGGTTCACGGCCGTCCACGTCGCCAGCATCTGGTCAATCGGCACCACGAAGGCATCGGTGTGGTTGGTTGGCGTGAGTCCGGCCTCATAGGCGCTTTTCATCGGGCTGATGAAATAGGTCTGGGCGCGACCGCGATTGAGAACATGCGTATCGCCAAAGAAGAAGGTGTGGTCCGTGAAGAAGGCGGGGATGATCCCGTATTCCTTGTATTTGGCGATATGATCCGGCCGGATGAACTGAGAATGGATGCCGATGGTGCGACGGTCCTTGGCCAGATCGTCTCCCGCCGCATGCTCATGAGCCTCGATCAGGAAATCGATCGCCGCATCCCCGTTCGCATGGAAGGAAACCTGCAGGCCGTTGTCGTAGCACTTCTTGGTTCCCGCCAGCATGACATCGATCGGCAGGCCGGGCTCGCCCTTCCAGTCCTTTTCGCCGGCCGGACCACCGGTCAGGTAAGGCGTCGTGAACCACGCGGTCTTGCCCTGGGGAGAGCCGTCCGGCGTGATCTTGCACCCGCCGAGCTTCAACCCCTTGTCGTAGACGCCGAAGCTCGACGCCGGGCTGTTTTCCAGCACCTTGTCGAGGTCGAGGATGAACGGATAGGCGATGACATCAATGAACAGGCCGTCCGCCTTGGCGATGCGCTGCAACTGCTCGACCTGGTTGGCATGGGTTGCGCCCTCCTGCGCCGTCGTCACGCCGGCCGCCGCATACAGCATCTGCCCGGCTTTCGCCGCTGCCACTTCGGTCTCTCTCGTCGGCGCCGGCATGTTGGCGAACATCGGCAGGTAGGCCGTCTCCATGATCAGGCCCTGCAGGTCTTCGGTGCCCTCCTTGCGAAGGATCACGCCGCCGGCGGGCGTCGCCATGCCGTCGGAATAGCCGAACTTCTCGAACGCCTTGGAGTTCAGGACTGCCCCGTGCATCGACACGTGAATGACGGCGACCGGGTTATCGGGGAATGCCGCATCGAGAATATCACGCGAAAGCGGCTGATCCGCCGGCATGAGGTTCTCATCGTAGCCATAGCCGAGCAGCAGATCTCCGGCGGCAAGGCTGCGGGCCTCGAAAGCCTGCCTGAGCGCGGCGACAATTTCATCGGCGTTGCTCGCCGGGCCTACCGGCGGAGCCGAGACATTGACCCGATCGGAGAGCGACAGCGAGTCGATGAAATGGCTATGCGGATCGATGAAACCGGGAAGCAGCGTCTTGCCGCCCAGATCCTTGACCACGGTGTTCGCCGTCTTCAGCTTCATCGCCTCTGCATCGGTGCCGACCAAGACGATCTTGCCGTCATCGATCACCAGCGCTTCAGCATAGGTCGGCTCATCCCCAACCATGGTCAGGATATTGCCGCCATTGATGATCATATCCGCAGCCTGCGACGGGAATGTCGCGACAATGGCCGAGGTGGCGAGCAGATAGGCAACACCAGCCGCGCGCCAAGCCTTTCCTACTGACATGTCTTCCCCCAACCTTCCTCTCCATGTTCTTATATCTCGCACTTCCTGTCATGACAGCGAGACATTCCGAGAGATCATACGAACGCAGACCCTGCAATACACCCGCACCTCCCAGGAAGCGCCGACATCCGGATCGCCTATGAAATGGCCGGTCGATGGCCAGGGCGATCACCCTGGGACGCACATTTTGCGAGAGGCGGCCAAGACGGCGCGCCCCCCGAGGGCTTGACGATCATCGATCCCTTCGCCCATAGCCCTGAACAAAATTCTGAACTCCCGCTAGGACTAGAAAAGATGGGCTTCAAATGCGGCATCGTGGGCCTGCCCAATGTCGGCAAGTCGACGCTGTTCAACGCGCTCACGCGTACAGCGGCGGCGCAGGCCGCCAACTATCCGTTCTGCACCATCGAGCCGAACACCGGCGAGGTCGCGGTGCCGGATCCGAGGCTCCAGAAGATCGCGGCGGCGGCCAAGTCCAAGGAGATCATCCCGACGCGCATCTCCTTCGTCGACATTGCCGGTCTCGTGCGCGGCGCCTCGAAGGGTGAAGGGCTGGGCAATCAGTTCCTCGCCAACATCCGCGAGGTCGATGCCATCGTGCACGTCCTGCGCTGCTTCGAGGACGACGACATCACCCATGTCGAGGGGCGGATCGACCCCGTGGCCGACGCCGAGACGGTCGAGACGGAGCTGATGCTAGCCGACCTCGACAGCCTCGAGCGACGCATCGTGCAGGTCCGCAAGCGTGCTCAGGCCAAGGACAAGGAATCTCTCGCCGTCCTGCCGGTCATGGAGAGAGCGCTGGAGCTTCTGCAGGCCGGCAAGCCGGTTCGCATGATGCTGAACGACATCTCCCCCGACGACCTGCGCACGTTGCGTGGCCTCAACCTGCTCACCTCGCATCCGGTTCTCTACGTCTGCAACGTCGCCGAAAGCGACGCCGCGACCGGCAACGCGCACACCCAGGCGGTGGAACGCATGGCCGCCGCGCAGGGCGCCAGCGTGGTGGTGATCTCTGCCGCGATCGAGGCCGAAGTCGCCCAGCTCCCGGACGAGGAGGCGCAGGAGTTCCTCGCCGCCCTTGGCCTGGAGGAGCCCGGCCTCGACCGGCTGATCCGCGCCGGCTACGAGCTTCTGCACCTGATCACCTACTTCACCGCCGGCCCGAAGGAAACGCGCGCCTGGACGATCGAGAAGGGTACCAAGGCGCCACAGGCAGCGGGTGTCATCCACAGCGACTTCGAACGCGGCTTCATCCGCGCCCAGACGATCGCCTACGACGACTACGTCACGCTCGGCGGCGAGGTGGCCGCCAAGGAGGCGGGCAAGGCGCGCGACGAAGGCAAGGAATATGTGGTCCAGGACGGAGACGTGCTGCTCTTCAAGTTCAACACCTGATATGAACTGCGCCGGTACTGTCGCAGCCTCGACGCAACCAACGTGAGCTTCGGAGCTTTAGGCATTGCCGATTCGCGGCGTATGGCGGACACCTCGAGGGCGCGCCCATGTTCTGCCGCATTGTCCGCTGACTGAAACCTAGTGGCCAGAGGAACACCAACATGATGCGATTCAGCAAGCCGATCGTACTCGCCGCCGCGCTCGTCGCCGCTCTCGCGGGTTGTGCAAGCACGGAACAGGAGCAACGCGCGGGCACGGGCGCCCTTCTCGGCGCAGGCGCTGGCGCGCTGGCCGGACAGGCCATTGGCCGCAACACGAAAAGCACCGTGATCGGCGCGGGCGCAGGCGCCCTGCTTGGCGCGGCGGTCGGCGCCGCCACCACTCCGCGCGGCCAGGAAATGTGTCGCTACCGCGCCGCGGACGGCCGCATCTACGAAGCGCCCTGCGACGAGCGCTACTACCGCGGCAACTACTAAGGGGCTTCCGTTCGGACGGCATGCCCGCCTGGGAATGCCGTTCGCCAGCCGGGGTTCGCCTCGGCTCCTTTCGCGGTCGTTGAGGCGACGGCGAAGGCTTCCTCTTTGCGAGAAGACTCCTCTTTGCGATCTGCCGCCGCGAGACAGGCGGCAGCGCGACTGCTAGATCGTATCCGGCAGACCAAACGCGGGTGGGGAGGACATGATTCGGGCATTCGTGATGGAAGCCGGCCGGTTGCGGCAGGTGACCGGACTGAAAGACCTGCACGAGAAGGTCGTGTGGGTGGATGTCGTCGCGCCAACCCATGACGAAGAAGCCATCATCGAACGCTGGATAGGGGTCGGCATCCCGACCCGCGAGGAGATGAACGAGATCGAGATCTCGTCGCGCCTCTACACGGAAAACAGCGCCTTCTTCATGACCGCGACGCTGCCCGCCCAGGTCGGCACCACGACCCAGACCATGGGTCCGGTGACCTTCGTACTCGCACGCGACCGGCTGGTCACCGTGCGCTACCACGAGCCGCGCGCCTTCCAGACCTTCCCGCAACGCGCCGAGACGAGCGACCTGAACTGCACGGACGGCCGGACCGTCCTGATCGGCCTGCTGGAAGCCATCGTGGACCGGCTAGCCGACCTGCTGGAGATCGCCAGCCACGACGTCATCGAGATGGCGAACCAGATCTTTCACCCGACGGAGAAAAAGGCGTCGAAGCGCGACCTCGGCTTCCAACTCACCTTGCGCAAAATCGGACGCAAGGAGGAGTTCATCTCCAACATCCAGGACAGCCTGGTGAGCCTCCAGAGGCTCAGCGGCTTCCTTGGTGCCGCCGCCATTCCCGCAAAGGACGACCGGGACCTGCGGACACGCGTGAAGACCCTGTCGCGCGACATCCAGAGCCTTTCGGCCCACGCGGAATCTCTCTCGCAGAAGATCACCTTCCTGCTCGACGCCACGCTCGGCATGATCAACATCGAACAGAACGCCATCATCAAGATCGTCTCCGTCGCCGCGGTGGTCTTCCTGCCTCCGACCCTCGTGGCCTCGATCTACGGCATGAACTTCAGCGACATACCGGAACTGAGCTGGGCCTTCGGCTATCCCCTCGCCCTCGGCGTGATGGTGTTGGCCGCCGTGCTGCCGTTCCTGTGGTTCAAGAACAAGGGCTGGCTGTAGGGGCTGGCCGACACGCGATTCCGCGCCTATGAAGCGGCCTCCATTGCGAGGAGCTGCATGAGCGGAGTGTGGGCGTACGAGGATTTCGAGGTTGGCCAGACGATCGAACTGGGCAGCCGCGTCGTCCGTGCCGAAGAGATCATCGAGTTTGCGTCGGAGTTCGATCCGCAGCCGTTCCATCTCGACGAGGAGGCGGGGCGAGCAAGCATCCTTGGCGGTTTGTCCGCCTCGGGCTGGCATAGTTGCGCCATGCTGATGCGCATGCTCTGCGACGGCCTCCTGCTCAATTCGACATCCCAGGGGGCCCCCGGCATCGACACGCTGCGCTGGCGCAAGCCCGTGCTCGCCGGCGACACGCTGAACGCCCGCACGACCGTGCTGGCCAAGCGCGTTTCGCAGAAGCGGCCCTCGATCGGCCTCGTCACCTGCCGCCACGAACTGATCAACCAGCGCGGCGAGACGGTACTGGAAATGGAAAACAGCGTGATGTTCTCACGGCGGGATCAATCGTGACGCTCGACGAATACCTCTCTGTCGGCCAGACGGTCGCCATCGGCAGCTATCGCTTCGATGCCGAAGCCATCAAGGCGTTCGCCTCCCGCTATGACCCGCAGCCCTTCCACGTGGACGAGGGAGCCGCCCGCAAATCCGTCTTCGGAGCGCTCTGCGCCTCAGGATGGCACACGGCGGCCGCCTGGATGAAGTGCAACGTCGCCACGCGGAGCGCGGTGAAATGGGAAGGCCCGGGACCCGAGCCGGAGTTCGGCCCCTCCCCGGGCTTCTCGAACCTCAAATGGCTGAAGCCGGTCTTCGCCGGCGAGACGGTCTCCTACACCCGCACCGTGACCGGCCACCGGCCACTCGCCAAGCGGCCGGGCTGGCATCTCGTCACCGTCCTTGCCGAAGGAACCGATTCAACCGGGACGACGGTCATCCAGTTCGAGAGCGCGGTGCTCTTAAAGGCGGCGTAGCAACGCCAGGGAGGTCGTCGCGGGGATCGGGCAGGTTTGTCTGTGGCGGCTCGGTAGGCGGCCTGCCCTCAGAGGCGTGCAGCGGCCACGGAACCACGTTCGGCGAATGAAGTCCGCTGACGCGCTCCGGGCTACCTCTAGCGTCTTCGCCAGGCACAGTCGGACGCAGGTGCCTTTCGCGCCCCTCAGTGCCCCTCGAACTCGATCAGCGTGCGCACGGACACGCCGAGGCTCTCCAGCTTGGCGCGGCCGCCGAGGTCCGGCAGGTCGATCACGAAGCAGGCGGCAACGATGTCGGCGCCGATCTGGCGCAGCAGCTTCACGGCGGCCTCGGCCGTCCCGCCGGTGGCAATGAGGTCATCCACCAGGATCACCTTCTCGCCGGCCGCGACGCCGTCCTTGTGCATCTCCATTTCGTCGATGCCGTATTCCAGGCTGTAGGCGACGCGCACCGTCTCGTGGGGCAGCTTGCCCTTCTTGCGGATCGGCACGAAGCCTGCAGAGAGCTGATGGGCTATCGCACCGCCGAGGATGAAGCCGCGCGCCTCGATGCCGGCAATCTTGTCGATCTTCGATCCGGCATAGGGATGCACGAGTTCGTCGATGGCGCGGCGGAAGGCGCGCGCGTTGCCGAGCAGCGTGGTGATGTCGCGGAACAGGATGCCGGGCTTCGGATAGTCCGGGATGGTGCGGATCGAAGCGAGCAACGTGTCTTCGAGGGTCGATTTCATGCGCGGTCTCCAAGCCGCGCCTTTCTGACCGCTGGGCCGCAAAAAGAAAAGGGCGCTGACGCGCCCTTTCCAAGGAATTTCATCCGAAGCCGGCTCAGTGAGCCACTGCCTGCCAGATCTTGCGCTTCGTCAGGTAGACGAGACCGGCGAAGATGACCAGGAAGACCAGAACCATGAAGCCGGTCTGCTTGCGCTCGACGAGGTGCGGCTCGGCCACCCACATCAGGAACGCCGAGACGTCGCGCGCGTACTGGTCGACCGTCTCGGGCGCGCCGTCGTCATAGGTTACCTGACCGTCGGACAGCGGCTTGGCCATCGCCAGCGACTTGCCGGCGATGAAGTACGGATTGTAGTGCGTGCCCTCGGGGATCTCCATCCCGGCCGGCGGCTCGTGGTCGTAGCCGGTCAGCAGGGCGTGGATGTAGTCCGGCCCGGCTTCGGCATACTGGGTGAAGATGTCGAAGATGAAGGTCGGGAAGCCGCGCTCGACGGCGCGCGCCTTGGCGATCAGCGAGAAGTCCGGCGGAGCCGCACCACCGTTCGCCGCGGCGGCAGCCTGCGTGTTCGGGAACGGCGACGGGAAGTGATCGGACGGAATACCCGGCCGCTCGAACATCTCGCCGTCGTCGTTTGGGCCATCGGTGATGGTGTACTCGGCGGCGAAGGCCTTCACCTGAGCATCGGAATAGCCAAGATCGCCGAGCGTACGGAAGGCCACGAGGTTCATCGAGTGGCAGGCCGAGCAGACCTCCTTGTAGACCTTGAGGCCACGCTGGAGCTGCGCCTTGTCGTAAATTCCGAACGGCCCGGAGAAGGACCAGTCCATCTCCTGCGGCTTGAGGATCGGGAAGTGCGTCGGCTCGGCGGCGTGGTCGCCCTCGCCCGCAGCCACTGCAGCCCCGGTCAGACCGGCAACCAGGGCCAGCGCGGCGAAGCCCTTGAGAACGCGATTCATGCGAAAGTCCCTCTCAAGATTCTCGGGCTCAGGCCTTGACGTCCGGTGCCGCGGTGGCGCCGGCCGGGTGGGCGGCAGCCGCACCGTTGTTCTTTCCGAGCACGGCCTCCGTGATCGAATTGGGCATCCGGCGCGGGGTCTCGATCAGGCCGAGGACCGGCATGATGACCAGGAAGAAGGCGAAGTAGTACAGTGTGGCAACCTGCATCAGCGGGATGTAGATGCCTTCGGCGGGCTTCGATCCCAGCCAGCCAAGGAAGATGGCGTTGGCGACGAAGAGCCAGAAGAACAGCTTGTACCACGGCCGGTAGACCGCCGAGCGGACCTTCGAGGTATCGAGCCACGGGACCACGAAGAGCACCGCGATCGCACCGAACATCGCGAGCACGCCGCCCAGCTTGGAGTCGATCGGGCCGATGTTGAAGGTCACCGCGCGCAGGATGGCGTAGAAGGGCAGGAAGTACCATTCCGGCACGATGTGCGCGGGGGTCTTGAGCGGATTGGCCTCGATGTAGTTGTCCGGATGGCCGAGGAAGTTCGGGATGTAGAAGACGAAGTAGGCGTACACCGCGAGGAAGACGACCATCGCGAAGGCATCCTTCACCGTCGCATAGGGCGTGAAGGCCACGGTGTCGGTCTTCTGCTTGACCTCGATGCCGGTCGGGTTGGTCTGGCCGGTGACGTGCAGCGCCCAGACGTGGAGGACCACGACGCCGGCGATCATGAACGGCAGCAGGTAGTGCAGCGCGAAGAAGCGGTTCAGCGTCGCGTTGTCGACGGCGAAGCCGCCCAGCAGGAGCTGCTGGATCCACTCGCCCACCAGCGGGATGGCCGTGAAGAAGCCGGTGATGACCGTGGCGCCCCAGAAGGACATCTGACCCCAGGGCAGCACGTAGCCCATGAAGCCGGTCGCCATCATCAGCAGGTAGATGATGCAGCCGAGGATCCACAGCAGCTCGCGCGGCGCCTTGTAGGAGCCGTAGTAGAGGCCGCGCATGATGTGGATGTAGACGGCGATGAAGAAGAACGACGCGCCGTTGGCATGGAGATAGCGCAGCAGCCAGCCGGAGTTCACGTCGCGCATGATCTTCTCGACCGACACGAACGCGACGCCGGTATCGGACGCATAGTGCATCGCCAGCACGATGCCGGTGGCGATCTGCACCGCCAGCATCAGCGAAAGAATGCCGCCGAACGTGTAGGCGTAGTTCAGATTTCTCGGGACCGGATAGGCGACGAAAGAATCGTAGATGAGACGCGGCAAGGGCATGCGCGCGTCAATCCAGCGTCCGAGTCCGGTTGTTGGCGTATAGGTAGAATGTCCGCCGCTCATCAAAGTCCCCCGAACTGGCTCAGCCGATACGGATTCTGGTATCGGAAAGGAAGGTAAATACGGGCACAGCCATGTTTTCGGGGGCAGGCCCGCGACGGATGCGACCAGCGGTGTCGTAGTGCGAACCGTGGCAGGGGCAGAACCACCCACCGAAGTCGCCCTGCTGGCCGAGCGGGATGCAGCCGAGATGGGTGCAGACGCCAAGCATCACCAGCCAGTTTTCCTTGCCCTCACCGGCCGAGCGGTCGACATCGGTGGCCGGGGCGTCGGCAGGCAGGTTGGCGTTGCGCGCGACCGGATCCTTGAGCTCCGAAATCGGCACGGCCTTGGCGGCCTCGATCTCTTCCGGGGTACGGTTGCGGACAAACACCGGCTTGCCGCGCCACTTGACGGTCAACGACATGCCCGGCTCGAGCGCAGAAACATCGACTTCCACCGCCGACATGGCGAGCGTGGAGGCATCCGGCCGCATCTGGTCGATGAACGGCCACACAGCCCCGGCAATGCCGACGGCGCCGGCCATTCCCGTGGCGATATACAGAAAATCGCGACGAGTGGGTTCTACGGTCTGTTCAGCGCTCACGGAGTTGGAGTCCTTTCGCCTTACCCCTCACCGGAGGCGGAACTCTTTCCCGCTCGCGACGCCGACCTGCATCGCGTGGCGAGACGGGCTGGCGACATCCTCCGGCAATTGCGGTTGGTTTATGCGCGAAGCCTGGGCTTGTCCAGACGCGCACGCCCACGACGGCAGATTGTCGCGGGGCCGCCGTGCAAGGGTGTGAATTGAGGTATTTCGACATCAGAAGGGGCTGTTGACAAGCCCTCGATGGCCGCCCGTTTCGCATGAAAATGCCGATGGGTCGCACACAGGGCGGCCTGTTGCGGCGCTCTCCGGCGAGCCTCGGGCCGGGGTCGGGCGCTCGCGATTTCTGGTTCGCGGACTCGAATCGCGCGGACAGGCCTAGTTGGCGCCGAGCCGTACCAGCACCTCGTTCGGGATTCGGTACTCGCGGATCGCGTCCTGGTGACGGCGCAGGCCGCACAGCTCACGCTGGATGAAATAGGCATAGACCGCGGCGGCGGCTTCCTTGAGCAGGGCCTTGCGGCTTTCCGCGTCGCCCGAATGCGCGTGCAGCCGCGCCATCACCTGCTCCACCTTGCGGCCTGCGGCGCCCAGCGCGGTCGCCATTTCCTCGACGATCTCGTAGTCGAGCACTTCGAGGCCGGTTCGGCCACGCGTCGAGAGGTCCGTGCTTCCAGGCAGTCTCAGCGCCATCGCTTCCCCTATTCGGCGGCGAGTGCGTCGGGCAGAAAACCACCCGACTGGCGCTTCCAGAGCTGGGCGTAGAGCCCGCCCCGCGCAATCAGCGCCTCATGCGAGCCTTCCTCGACAATGCGCCCCTTGTCCAGCACGATCAGCCGGTCGAGCGCGGCGATGGTGGAGAGGCGGTGCGCGATCGCGATGACCGTCTTGCCCTCCATCAGGCGGTAGAGATTGTCCTGGATCGCGGCCTCCACCTCGGAATCAAGGGCGGAGGTCGCCTCGTCGAGGATGAGAATCGGCGCGTCCTTCAGCATCATGCGGGCGATCGCGATTCGCTGCCGCTGGCCGCCGGACAGCTTCACTCCCCGCTCGCCGACATGGGCGTCGTAGCCCTTGCGGCCGCGCGGATCGGTTACCCCAGCGATGAAGTCGTGCGCCCGCGCCCGCCGGGCCGCGTCCTCGATCTCGGCCGCCGTCGCGCCCGCCCTGCCATATCCGATGTTGTCGCGGATCGAGCGGTGCATCAGCATCGCCTCCTGGCTGACCACGCCGAACTGGGCGCGCAGCGAGGCCTGGGTGACTTCGCGGACGTCATGACCGTCGATGAGCACCCTGCCCTTCTCGACGTCGAACAGCCTGAGCGCCAGGTTCACGATGGTGGTCTTGCCCGCGCCCGAAGGGCCGACCAGCGCCACACGCTCGCCGGGCCGGATGTGCAGGTTGAGGTTCTCGATGATCCCGCCGCCCTTGCCGTAGTGGAACGAGACGTTCTCGAAGCGGATGTCGCCGCGCGCCCGGGGCAAGACCGCGGCTGCGGGCGCGTCGCGGATCGCCGGCTCCACGGAAATCGTGCGGGTGGCGTCCTGCACCGTAGCGTAATTGCGGATGAGGCCGTTGATATTGAACATCATCCAGCCCGACATCTGGTTGAGGCGGAACACCAGCCCGAGCGCCGCGGCGACGGCGCCCGTGGTGATCTGGCCGGCCGCGAAGCTCGTCATGCACAGCGCAGCGATCGCCGCCATCATCATGCCGTTGAGGGCCGCGACCGCGGAGCGGACGGTGGTGACCGCGCGGGTCAGGCGCTTGACCGCCGCCAGCAGCCGTTCGAGCCCGTCGCGGATATAGGCGTGCTCTCGCCGCCCGCCGTCGAAGAGCTTGACCGCCATGATGTTGGTGAAGGCGTCCACCAGCCGGCCGTTGAACACCGAGCGCTCGTCGGCGGAGGCCCGGCCGGCGCGGCGCATCTCCGGGACGAGGAACCAGACGATCGCGGCATAGCCCACGAACCAGAGAGCGACGACCAGCCCCATCCACGGATCGAGCGAGACCAGGATGGTGATCGCCAGGACGATGAAGGTCAGGAACGACCACATCGTCTGCAGCACGTTGACGATGAAGTCCCCGACGGCCTCGCCGCCCTGCATGATCTTGGTGGCGATTCGGCCGGCAAAGTCGTTCTGGTAGAAGTCGTAGGGCTGCTCGATCACCCGCCGGAAGGCCTGCCAGCGCACCATCGAGAAGAAGCCCGGCACCACCACCTGCTGCTCCACCACGGCGGAGGCTATCATCACCACCGTCCGCACCACCATCAGGAGCATCAAGAGGGCGAGGAGCGCCGGCCAGTGATCGGAGAACAGGGTCGCCGGGTTGGCATGGTCGAGCAGGTCGATCAGCCAGCCGACGGACCAGTAGAGCGCGGCGTCAACCGCGCCGGCGGCGCCCCCGACGATGAGCAGCAGCGTGAACGGCCACTTCGCCTGGGTGGCGAAATAGAGGATGAATCGCCAGGCATCCTTCGGCAGGACCTCGCGGTCGGTGTCCTGGAACGCGTCGATCGAATTCTCGGCGCGCTGCCAAAGCCTTTCCTTGAAATCCGCGAACGCCATCCTTCGGCCCGAAGCTCCTTCTCGTCCGAACCACCAGGGCCGACTTCGCGCCTATATAAGTCGCCCCGGCGCCGGGCACACCCGGCGCCGCATTAAAACGCGGCAATGCGACCCTATTCCGCCGCCGCCTTCTCCTCGCCGTCCGCCACTTCGTCGGGCAGGAAGCCGCCCGACTGGCGCTGCCAGAGCTGGGCGTAGAGACCGCCCCTGGCGATGAGCGTTTCATGCGCGCCCTCCTCGACGATCCGGCCGCCGTCCATCACGATCAGCCGGTCCATCGCCGCGATGGTGGAGAGCCGGTGCGCGATGGCGATCACCGTCTTGCCTTCCATCAGCCGATAGAGGTTCTCCTGGATAGCCGCCTCGACCTCCGAATCCAGCGCCGAGGTCGCCTCGTCGAGGATCAGGATCGGCGCGTCCTTCAGCATGACGCGGGCAATGGCGATGCGCTGCCGCTGGCCGCCGGAGAGCTTCACGCCGCGCTCGCCGACATGGGCGTCGAACCCCGTCCGCCCCTTCGGGTCGCTCAGGCTCATGATGAAGTCGAGCGCCTCGGCCTTGCGCGCGGCCTCGATCAGCATCTCGTCGCTGGCGTCGGGACGGCCGTAGAGGATGTTGTCGCGCACCGACCGGTGAAGCAGGGACGTGTCCTGCGTCACCATGCCGATCTGCGCGCGCAGCGAATCCTGCGTCACCGCCGAAATGTCCTGCCCGTCGATGCGGATCTGGCCGCTCTCCACGTCGTAGAAGCGCAGCAACAGGTTGACCAGCGTCGACTTGCCGGCGCCGGACCGTCCGACGATGCCGACCTTCTCGCCCGGACGGACGTGGATCGACAACTCGTCGATGACGCCCCCGCCCTTGCCGTAGTGGAAGCCCACCCGGTCGAAGACGATGTCGCCTTCGGCGACGACGATGTCCTTCGCGCCCGGCTTGTCCTCCACAAGGCGCGGCAGGGAGATGGAATTGATGCCGTCGCGAACCGTGCCGACGTTCTCGAACAGGCTTGACATCTCCCACATGATCCACTGCGACATGCCCCACAGGCGCAGCACCAGCCCGATCGCCACCGCGACCGCCCCGATGGTGACGGCCTCGCCCAGCCATAGCCAGATCGAGAGCCCGGCGACGGCAAACAGCAGCAGCGAGTTGAGGATGTAGAGAGCCCCATAGAGCTGCGTGATCAGCCGCATCGTGGCATGGACCGTGACGAGGAACCGGTCCATGCCGTCACGTGCGTAGGACGCTTCGCGCCGCGCATGGCTGAACAGCTTCACCGTCTGAATGTTGGTGTAGCTGTCCACCACACGTCCCGTCATGAGGGAGCGGGCGTCGGCCTGCTTCTGCGAGACGTCGCCGAGCCGCGGGATGAAGAAAGACAGCAGCCCGACATAGCCGGCGAGCCAGGCCACCAGCGGCATCGCCAACCGCCAGTCGGACGATGCGACGATGAAGAGCATCCCGCCGAAATAGACGACGACATAGTTCAGGACGTCGATCAGCTTGATGATGCATTCGCGCACGGCGAGCGCCGTCTGCATCAGCTTGGTGGCGATGCGCCCGGCGAACTCGTCCTGGTAGAAGCTCATCGACTGCTTCAGCAGGTAGCGGTGGACCTGCCAGCGGATGCGCATGGGATAGTTGCCCATCAGCGTCTGCTGCGAGATCAGCGAATGCACGATGACCGCCGCCGGAAGGCCGACCAGCACGATGACGGCCATGCCGGCGAGCCGCCAGCCCTCGTCGGCGAGGAAGGTCTCGCGATCGTGTGCCGACAGCCAGTCGACGATGTTGCCGAGGAAGGAGAACATCCACACTTCCGTCAGCGCAATGGCCGACATCAGCACCGCAGCGATGACGATGTAGGGCCACGAGCCGTGCGTGTAGTGCAGGCAGAACGCCACCAGCGTCTTCGGCGGCTCGGTCGGCTCCTCTGCCGGAAACGGATCGAGCCGCTTTTCAAACCAGGCGAACATCTGAACGGGTCTTTCTTGTTTCGGCCGCGGTCGCGCTCATGCGGCGCGGCGATCGGCGGCGAGCGCGACGGGTCGCGCGGTCGTGAACGCCACGGGGGTTACATAAGCTCCGTCGGACTTTTGCGCGAGCCCGCCCGCGGACACTCCTGACGGGACGTCGTCGGACGGCGGCGGCCGCTGCAACAGGCGGCGCCACAGCCGGGCGAACGCCCCTGGACGTACCGAGACCACGGTCACCCTCGACCAGTCGACGTCGGGCAACTGTCCGCGATGCGGCCGCCTTTCGGGCATCCGCTCCTGGCCCAGCGCCATCGCCCAGGCAGCGAGCCGCGCCTCGTCGAGCCGCAGCGGCTCCACGGGAGCGGAGACAAACCGGATTTGCGGGCATTTCCGCCCGCGGTCGAACATGGAAAACATCGCAAGCGTCCTTCGAAAGCCGGAAAACGGTCTTCGGCGGAACGCGCGACGATCAGATCATGAAAGGATGAGCGATCTCGAACCGGTTCCGCCGTCAGGCGGCAAGCGCCCAGTCGGGGCGGTGGATATCTACGGTCATCATGAAGTCCATGCGTCCGCCTCCCTCGGTTCGAGTTGACACGGGACGGGCTATAGCCGCATTCCCCGGCCATGGCCACCCGCAGACGCAGCGTAACCCAAACCGGCAATGACCGTGGCCGACATGCAACGCCCGCCGAGACGCCCGCGCATCGCGCTCTACCAGCCCGACATCGCCGGCAATACCGGGACGATCCTGCGCCTCGCCGCCTGCCTCGACGTGGGCGTCGACGTGATCCGGCCCGCCGGCTTCGACCTTTCGGACCGGGCGCTGAGGCGCGCCGGCATGGACTATGTCGAGATGGCCGCGCTCAAGCGGCACGACGATTTCGCCGCCTTCCAGGCTTGGCGCACCGCCGAGAAGCGTCGGCTGGTGCTGTTCTCCACCAGGGCGACGCGGCCCTATACCGAGCTGGCCTTCGCGCCGGACGACGTGCTCCTGTTCGGACGCGAGTCGGCGGGCGTGCCTGAGACGGTGCACGAGGCGGCGGACGAGCGGGTGCTGATCCCCATGCCCGGCGGCGGGCGCAGCCTCAACGTCGCGCTTGCCGCCGCCATGGCGATCGGCGAAGCGCTGCGGCAGCTCCGATAGGTAGGGAAGACGGCTGCCCCGTCTCGTCCCGCGTCCGCCCGCAGTCCCAGCCGCGATCCCGCGAACGAAAGGTAAGCCGTCACGCACTCCTTCGAATGGATTCACGAGCCTTGCCTCCGGTTTGTCGTCCGTCGGCCGCTCTGATAAACACTCGACATTGGTTGAGGTCAAGCATGGCGAAGGAGTTCACCGTCGGCCAGATTGCGGCGCGCGCCGGGGTGGCGGTGTCGACGCTGCATTTCTACGAAGCCAAGGGGCTGATCCGCAGCAACCGCACCGCCGGCAACCAGCGCCGCTATGCCGGGGACGTGCTGCGTCGCGTCGCCGTGATCCGCATCGGCCAGGAGGTGGGCATTCCGCTCGCCGAGATCGCGGAAGCCCTCGCCTCGCTGCCGCAGGGCCGCACGCCGACGCGGGAGGACTGGAAGCGGCTTTCGAGCGGCTGGCGCGAAAGGCTCGACCGGCGCATTCGACAGCTCGAGGCGCTGCGCGATGGGCTCGACGACTGCATTGGATGCGGCTGCCTGTCGATCGACCGGTGCCGGCTGAGAAACCCGGACGACAGGCTAGGCAGGCAAGGACCGGGGGCACGGAGGCTCGTACCCGAAGAGGCGACCTGAACAAGCAGCCCCGTCTGCTATAGGATCAGGACAAGTTCCACCGGGGTGTCCTGATGTACACCGTCCGCGAAATCCTGATCTGCGGCAATATAAGGCACGAGATCTTCTGGGCGCAGGACGACAAGGTGGTCTTCCTTTCGGAAGGAAACCAGCTGTTCGCGACGAAGAGGACCTTCGACAGCGCGAGCTTCCGGAAGGCCCACCCGGACTATGCGGGCTGGGAGGCGCACCACATCCTCGAGTTCCAGGATTGCGTGCGGCTCGGCCTTGCGAGCAGGCTGCCGCCCTACGACGACCAGATCTGCGTCCTGATCCCGGCGGGCGGGCACCGCGGCCGCATCAATTCCATCCTGAGGCGGATCGCGCCGCCGGGCTCGAGCGTGCAGCTCGGCGAGCTCACCGCTGGCTACCGCCTCACCTACTCCCTGCTCGGCAACTACTGCGGCAGCTCGGAGGAAGCGATCCAGTTCGAACTCATGCAGATCCTTAAGGTGATGACGGGCTGAGACCCCATCACCCGACTGCCGCGGAGGAACCCACGAATACTGGCAGCCTAAATTCCTCGCATCTTGCCACGGCGGGCGGCCTCAGCGCGCGACCGCTGGCGGGCAAGGAAGCTCCGGCTTCCCCGCTTTCAGTCCCGTACTGACGGACAGGAGAAACCACATGGCCGCGTTTCGGGAAGTGTTCCGACGTTCCGGCGTCGATGAGCGCCGCACGCCACCCGGCATGGTGATCCGGTATGGCAGCTCCAACATCGTGGCGTTGATCGATCCCGGAAAAAAGCTCAAGATCGATCCCAACTCCCACGCCCTGGACATCAAGGAGATCGACGGCGGCGAGATCCGCCGACAGCTGTTGCAGGTCAGGGTGGCCCTCTCAGAACCCGATACCGACAAGCAGCTTCAGGCCGCGTCGATGCCCGCGACCTTCGACGGCGATGCGCGGTTCTTCGAGATCAAGGGAAGGAAGAAGGAGATCGGCTTTCCTGGCCTGGAGGTGATGGCGCGCACTCCCGGCGGCAAGATCGAGGCAAGGATCTTTGTCGCCGTGCTCAAGGAAAAAGCGATCAAGGTGGCGTTCCGCAACGTCATGATTCCGGGCAGCGGCAGCGTCCCCGCCTTTCATGCCAAGAATCCCTGCAGCGAACAGAATGAACTGCTCGTGATGAACAGCATATGGAGATCCCAGGCCGCCATCAGCTTCGAGTTGGTGCCGAGCGAGTGGCTGGTCGTCGACGACTCCCTGCCCTCCATCAAGAAGGAGATTGCCGATGCTGTCGGCATGAAGGATGCGAGCCACGCCACCCTCCCCGCCGAGATCGACGTCGAGAAGATGAAGGGCTTCTTTGCCAAGCACAAGGTAAAGGGCGCCCATCTGACCGTGTTCTGCGTCGACAAGCTCCGCTCCGCAAGCGGCGGCCACCCCCAGGGCGCCCACGTCCGAGGACTGGACATGGTGTTCATAAGCTCGCAGCGCGGACACAGCACCTCAGCCCACGAAGCTGGACATTTTCTCGGCTATTATTCGACGAGTTCGACGAAGCAGTGGGACAGCCGAGGCCACACACTGGAGCTCCACCCTAAAACGCAAAAGGTGGACCAGGCGGAAGACATCAAGATGTTGATGCGTGAGGGCGGCGCTGGCTGGAAAATCCCATACGATCTCGTCAAGGAGTTCCGCGACTTCCCCGCAAAGTAGCGTCGCGGCCCCGCCCTCAATCGGCTGCGGGCAGCCTGCGGATGGTGAACTCGATGACGTCGTCCGGCCGTTCGAACCAGCTTTCGATCGAGGTCCAGTAGGCCTGCTTCGGCCAGCGGTCGAACCACTCCTGCGCCTTCACCCGCGCCGCCGGGCGGGGAAGCACGAAGGTTTCGCGGATGAAGCCGTCCCGTTGCCGCGGCGAGGCGCGGGCGCGATCGAGCTGCTGCTTCAAGCCCTTGAGCGGAGGGCGCTTCGGCGCAGGCACCGGAAACTCCTTTCGCAAGACCCTGAAAGATTAGGCGGCGACGAAAGAATTGCGAGTCCTTTTGCGCTCGCCGCCCAGCCGGACATGCCGGTTTCGACAAGAATTCGCGACCTGGCGGCATGACGAGCGTTCACGATCGCGCGAGCCTAAGCTCCCGGCGCGGCATCACCCAAGAATTCGCGTGACTTCACACCTACCTGCGCGCGTAGTCACCGGCGGGCCGGAGGCTTGCACTGGCAACGCCAGCCGCTGATGGCATGAGGGGCAGTCAGGACCGCGGCGGGGGCCGCTTCCTGAAAATTTACCTTAACTTCTTGCTGTCAGGCTATGCGCATGAAACGTCTGTCCGTGGTTGCGCTCGCACTTCTTGGATGGCTGGGCACGGCCGGGTCACTCCTTGCCGAAGAGCCGACGTTGACGCCCGCCGTCGCCGACGCCAGATCATCCGAGATGAAACAACGCACGAAGCTGCCGGAGGCGGCGATGGCCGCGATCGAGCGCGCCAGGCAGTTCAAGGTGGCCATCCACCGCCCCGCGGAGTTCTCGGGCGAGACGCTGGTGCTTCTGCACGGTTCGGGCGGCGACGAGACCACCCTGATGCCGCTGGCCGAGAGGATCGCGCCAAATGCGGTCCTCATCGGAATCGCCGGGCGCGTCACCCAGGACGGCACCAAACGCTGGTACGAGCGCATCACGCCGACCAGCTTCGTCCAGTCCGACATCCGCGCGGAAGCGAAGGCCTTTGCCGATTTCCTCACCGACGCGGCCAAGAAGGGGCAGATCGACCTCGCGCGCACGACCTTCCTCGGCTACTCGAACGGCGCCAACCTGCTCGCCGCCTGCAGCCTGCTGCATCCGGGCCTGATCCAGCGCGCCGCCCTGCTGCGGCCAATGCCGGTGCTGGAGGAGCCGCCGACCACAGACCTGGCCAAGGCGCGCTTCCTGACCGTGATCGGTGCCGCCGACACGACCTACGCGCCCTTTGGACCGACGCTGGCCGACTTGCTGCGCGGTCACGGCGCCAAGGTCGAGACCCAGGTGGTGAAGAGCGGCCACGACCTCGGCGACGAGGACGTCAAGGTCGTCAGTGCCTGGCTGGCCGAAGCCCGAGCGGTGTCGATGAACCAGTGACATCCGTGCGCGACATTCCGTAGCGGAAGCCGCGGCCACGAAGCCGCCCAAATCCTTCAATTGTGACCGACTTTGTGACGGGGATCGGCCGAGGACCTTTCTTTTTCGTCTAATGGCGCTCGTACCGAGGGTGACTATTTCTAATCGCGGGCCGGGAAACGCCGGCGGGCTTCGATCCGAGGCCCGCGACCCGACGGGACCGGACGGCCCGTAGCTTCCGCAGTCCGCGCCAAGGCCGGACTGTCGTCATGGTCCAGGAGTATGTGCCATGCGCATATCCATTATCCCCGTAGCGCTCGCCGCCACCCTCTCCGTCGCCTCTCTGGCGATGGCCGCACAGCAGCACGCGGAGGGAACGGTCAAGACATTCGACAGCAAGGGAATGACCCTCACGCTATCCGACGGAGCGACCTACCGGCTGCCCAAGGGCTTCAAGGACCCGGGCCTGAAGGCCGGCGAGAAAGTTTCCATATCCTGGGACATGGCGGGCAAGCACAAGACGGCCGAAACGGTCACGATCGAGAAGTGACGCGCATCGCGCACGCATTCGGGAAACAGCCCGGGCGTCTTTTGGCCGAAGGCTCCGCTACGGCGGACCCGCATCGGCCCTGAGGGAGAAACAGCAACAAGGGCGGGCACCGCGCCCGCCCTTGCTCATTGTGAAACCGACGCCACATCTTTCGTGTTAAGGTAGATTGCAGGAAACGAGAGAAGGAGGATGCGATGAAGGAGTTCCACTGCGGTTCCCTCGTCCCTGGCTGCGAATGGCATACCCGCCACGATGAGGAAGCGGAGGTCATGCGCCGCGCCGTCGAGCACATGCGCCAGACGCATGGCGAGACGATCATTCGCGAGACGATGATCGAGGCCATCCGCTCCCGGATCGAAAAGGTTCGCGACGCCGCCTGAGGCGGCGCGCCGCGCGGTCGGCCAAGGGCTGGCCGCCCCCACCCTCGCCAGGCCCTGAACTCTGCGGGACGACATCGGGCCCAGGCGCACTTAAGCGGCGGGCGCCCAGGCCGGCGCCAGTCGCAAAGGCCTCGGGGCCAAATCCTCCCGAAGTCAGGACCGAAGGATCTTCTCCATCGCCTTGCCCCTGGCGAGTTCGTCGATCAGCTTGTCCATGTAGCGGATCTCCCGCATCAACGGGTCCTCGATCATCTCGACGCGCACGCCGCAAACCACGCCAGTGATGAGGGCTCGCGACGGATTGAGGCGCGGCGCCGTCGCGAAGAAATCCTCCAGCGTCGTCTCCTTCGCCATCTCTTCCTTCAGGGTCTCCTGGGTGTGCCCCGTCAGCCAGCAGAGGATTTCGTCGACCTCGGCCTTCGTGCGGCCCTTCTTCTCCGCTTTCGCGACGTAGTGCGGATAGACGCTCGCCAGACTGATCGAATAGACGCGATGCTTCGGCATGCCTCCTCCTGCGCTTCGAGCGGATGGAAATGCCCCTGTCCCGGTTCCCGATAACGGGCCCGGGGGTGGTCAGCCACATGCTCGACCTGTCCCGACCGGCCGTCAAATCCCCGGCGAAAGCTGGCTGGCCGCGCGTTTGAGCAGCGCCTCGCGCCCAAGCGTGAAGCGCGAGTCCACCCAGGCTGACTCGAGCTCGCGCAGCAGGTCTCCGAGCGCCTTGCCGTCCTTCACCCCGAGCTGCTTGAGGTCGTTGCCCTTGACGGGCATGGCCGGGCGGGACCACTCCTCGGCCTGCCGCAGCAGCCGCGCATAGGCGCCGGCCTCCGTCAGCGCATCGGTATCCGTGACTGCCCGGTTGCGCGCCGAAACGACGGCGAGGCGCAGCCTGTCCATGATGCCTGCTGGCTTGCCGTAATAGAGGGCGCGGTCGAGCTCGCCTTCCGTCGTGGTCGGAGCAAGGGGCTTGGCCGACGCCCAGTCTGCGAGGCGCGCGGCTTCCGCCTTCGACATCCGCAGCCTCGCGGCAAGCTGGCTCATTCGCTCCGCATCCGGCGGGACGATCGCCGCGAGCCGCAGCAGCGGGTCGGGCGCCCAACCCAGGTCGCGCTCCGTATCCACGAGCGCATGTACGGCGTCGATGCCCCACTTCTCGCTTTCCGGCAGGATGCGCGAAAGCACGCCGGACTGCCGCATCCACAGGAGCGCGCGAGACGGGCTGGGCGCCGACAGAAGCTTCTTCAGTTCCGCCCACACCCGCTCCGCCGAGAGGCCGTCGACGCCTTCCTTCAGGCGCGCGCAGGCGCGCAGCCCCGCGGCGTCGGGACGGCGCGCCCCGTACCAGGCGAAGAAGCGGAAGAAGCGCAGGATGCGCAGGTAGTCCTCGCGGATCCGCGCCTCCGGGTCGCCGATGAAGCGCACCGTCCGGGTCTCGATGTCGTGCGTGCCGCCGACGAGGTCGATCACCGTGCCGTCGGCGGCGGCATAGAGCCCGTTGATGGTGAAGTCGCGACGCTCCGCATCGGCGCGCCAGTCGCGGCCGAAGCGCACGCGGGCCCGCCGGCCGTCGGTCTCGACGTCGGCCCTGAGCGTGGTGACCTCGTAAGGCTTGCCGCTCGCGATCAGTGTGATCGTGCCATGGTCCGCGCCGGTCGGCACGGCCTTGAACCCGGCCGCCTCGCCGCGCCGGATCGTCTCCTCGGGCAGGGTGGTGGTGGCGATATCGATGTCGGTCACCGGCTGGCCGAGCAGCGCATTGCGCACGGCGCCGCCGGCGATGCGCGCCTCCTCGCCGCCTTCCGACAGCGCGGCGAGCAGTCGCTGCAGGTCCTCACCCGCCAGCCAATCGGCGCGTCCTGCCAGGGTCAGGCTCATGCGTAGAGTCTTTCATAGAGCGTGCGGATGATGCCTGCGGTAACGCCCCAGATCCGCCGGTTCTCATAGGGCATGTCGTAGTAGTACCATTCGCGCTCGCCCCAGAGCCTGCTGCCCATGGTGTGGTTGGCGGGGTCCATCAGGAAGCGCAGCGGCACCTCGAAGGCGGCGTCGACCTCCGCCGGGTTGAGACGCAGGTCGAAGTCCGGCTTCACGACCGCCAGCACCGGCGCGATCCGGTAGCCGCTGCCCGACACGTAGTCGGGCATTCGCCCGATCACCTCGACATACTTCGCCGCAAGCCCGATTTCCTCGTCGGCCTCGCGCAGCGCCGCGTTTTCGGGTGTCCGGTCGTCCGGGTCGATCCGGCCGCCGGGGAACGCCACCTGCCCGGTATGGTTGCGCAGCGTCTCGGAGCGCTTGGTGAGCAGCATCGTCGCCTCGGAACCGCGATCGACGACCGGGATCAACACCGCCGCATCGCGCAGGCGCAACTGCTGGAAAAGCCGCTCGTGGCCGGGGTTGAATCGATGGTCGCCATCCTCCTGCGGATGGGCGCGCAGACGGTCCACCCGCTCGGCGCGCCGGCGGAACTCTCCGGCGGTGAAAAGTCGGGTCTCCGTCAGCATCGGTCAGGCGCTAAGTCGCTGCAGGGCGGTGGCGGGCATGATCGGGAACACCTGCCCCTTCGAGCGCACCGCGAACATCGTCGTGCCATCGACCTCGATTTCCTCGCCATGGCCGACCAGCTCATACATCACCGGCCGCGAAAGCAGCGCCTCGAGCCGACCGCGCACCAGCAGGTAGGGCTTGAGCCCGCCCGTCTGCGGCTCGTCGACGAAACGCAGCGGATGATCCGGGCCCGCCTCCATCACGTCGCCGACATTGGTGCGAAAGGTGATGACCTGATCGTCGCCACTGCCCGATACATTCATCTCGACGGCAATGAAGGGAGCGTCGGCGACCCGAATGCCGACCTTTTCCACCGGGGTCACGAGGTAGGTCTTGCCGTCCTCGTCCTTGCGCAGCACCGTCGAGAAAAGTTGAACGAGCGGCATCCGGCCGATAGGCGTGCCGAGGTAGAACCAGGTGCCGTCTGCACGGATTTCCATGTCGATATCGCCGCAGAAGGGCGGATTCCAGCGCTCCACGGGAGGCAATCCCTTGCCGGCGCGGGCGGCCCTGGAAATCAGCGCCGACAGGCCGGCGGCGTCGGCGGCCCCGTTCAGCGCCTGCGGCGTATCGTCCGTAATCCTCGACATGGTCACGAAATAGTCACTGTCGTTCCGCTTGTCAGCCTGCTGGGCTCTTTTAAGTTTTCTTTCGGCACTGCACCATGTGCCACGAGATGAGAGTCGCGGCACTGGGTCTCTGCACGCCGGCGGTCCAGTCTTCACAAGGGACCGATGCCTGATGAGCGCAATTGTTCAGGAACCTGCCCTCAGCGAGAAGGAGATGGTGGCGCAGGCCGAGACGGCTCTCGCTGACATCGGCCGCATCAAGGAAGGGGTCGGTCGCGTCATCTTCGGCCAGGAAAGCGTGATCGAGCGCACGCTGGTCGCGCTGCTGGCAGGTGGCCATGCACTGCTGGTCGGCGTTCCGGGTCTGGCCAAGACCAAGCTGGTCGAGACGCTTGGCGTGGTGCTGGGGCTGGACTCCCGCCGCATCCAGTTCACGCCGGACCTGATGCCCTCCGACATCCTGGGTTCCGAGGTGATGGAGCAGGACGAGAAGGGAAGGCGCTCCTTCCGCTTCATTCCCGGCCCGATCTTCGCGCAGCTCCTGATGGCCGACGAGATCAACCGCGCCAGCCCGCGCACCCAATCGGCCCTGCTGCAGTCGATGCAGGAATACCATGTCACCGTCGCGGGCGTGCGCCATGACCTGCCGTCGCCGTTCCACGTTCTGGCGACCCAGAACCCGCTGGAGCAGGAAGGCACCTACCCGCTGCCGGAAGCGCAGCTGGACCGCTTCCTGATGCAGATCGACATCCTCTATCCGGAACTGGAGGCGGAGCGGCGCATCCTGCTGGAGACCACCGGCACCTCCGAGGCCAGGGCCACGAATGTGCTGACGGCAGAACGCCTCAAGCAGATCCAGAACCTGGTGCGCCGCATGCCGGTGCCCGAAAGCGTGGTGGAGGCCATCCTCAAGCTCGTGCGCTCGGCGCGTCCGGGCCAGGGCATCACAGAGACCGACAAGCATGTCGCCTGGGGACCCGGTCCCCGCGCCAGCCAGGCGCTGACACTCTGCGCCCGTGCCCGCGCCCTCTATGAGGGCCGCCTCGCGCCGTCGGTGGACGACGTGCGCGCGCTGGCCGAGCCGGTCTTGCAGCACCGCATGGCGCTGACCTTCGCGGCCCGCGCCGAAGGCATGAATGTCCGCGATGCCGTGGCGCAGCTGGTAAAGGAGATCTGATGGCGCGCATCGGCGAAGCTGCCGCCCCCGTCGCGGCGCGCGATGCTCTCGCCCGCGCCCGGCTTCGCGCCTCGCTGGTGCCTGACCTGCTCGTCGAGGCCCGCCGCGTCGTCAGCACCGTAATCAGCGGATGGCATGGCCGCCGCCGTCGCGGCATCGGCGAAAATTTCTGGCAGTTTCGCCCCTATGTGGAAGGCGAGACGCTGGCCCGCATCGACTGGCGGCGCTCCGCGCGCGACGACCATACCTATGTGCGCGATCTCGAATGGGAGGCGGCCCATACGGTCTGGCTATGGGCGGACCCCTCCCCCTCGATGCTCTACAAGTCCACCGCCGCGACCGTATCCAAGCAGTCGCGTGCGCTGGTGCTGGTGCTGGCGCTTACCGAACTACTGTCGCGCAGCGGCGAGCGGATCGCCTGGCCCGGCCTGACCGACCCGATCAGCTCGCGCAATGGCGCCGAGCGCGTCGCGGCGCTGCTGTCCCATGCCTCCAGCCTGCCGTCGCGGCCGGATCTTTCGGCTGTGCGCCAGTTTTCCGACATCGTGCTGGTCAGCGACTTTCTCGACCCGCTCGACGAGATCATCGCCTGGCTCGCGCCGCTTGCGCGACGCGGCGTACGCGCCCACCTGATCGAGGTGGCCGACCCCGCCGAAGAAACCTTCCCCTATGCCGGGCGTACCGAGTTCACCGACCCGGAGACCGGCGAGAAGCTGACTGCCGGACGTGCGGAACTGGTCGGTGAGGACTATCGCCGCCTCTATACTGCGCGCCGCGCCGAACTGGGCGCCTGGTGCCGCCGCCTCGGCTGGAGCTTCACCACCAACCACACCGATCGCCTCGCATCCGAGGCCTTGGTTCGCGTCCACCTCGCGATGACCGCCGATAGCGGCTACGCCACGGGGGTGCGGGTGTGAGCTGGCTACCGCTGTCCTTTGGAGCGCCGGCGGTCCTATGGGGGCTGGTCGCGCTGCCGGTCATATGGTGGCTGCTGCGCTTGACGCCGCCACGCCCGCAGACGGAGCTGTTCCCGCCGCTGCGCATCCTGGCGCAGGTTCTGAAACGCGAGGAGACGCCGCACAAGAGCCCGTGGTGGCTCACCCTGCTGCGGCTCGCCATGGCCGCGCTGGTGATCCTGGCGCTCGCCGATCCGGTCTTCAATCCCCGCGAGCGGGTCGAGGCCGGCGGCAGCGGGCTTGCCATCGTCATGGACAATGGCTGGGCCAGCGCCCCGGACTGGGAAGCCCGCGTCGCGACGGCCGCGCGCCTGATCGCAGACGCCGCCGATGCCAGCCAGCCGGTGGTGCTTGCCTTCACCGCCGAAAAGCCCAACGCCGAGATCGGCCCCTTCGACGCCGAGACGGCGAGCGACCGGCTGCGCGCGGCGGAGCCCCGCCCGGTGCCTGTCAACCGGCCGGAGGTCTATGCGCGGGTCGCGCAGGCGTTGTCGGCGATGCCGGGTGCCAGCGTCGCGGTGCTAGGGGACGGGCTCGCCGCGCCCGGTGACGAGGCGGCATTTCGCGACCTCCTGGGCGGCGAAGTCGACCGCCTGATCTGGGTGAGCCCGACGCGTCTCGACGCCGTCGGCGCGACGGCGACGGACAATGCGGTGAACGGCTTCCACGTCACGGCCGTGCGCATCAGCGGCGACCCGGCGCCGCGGCAGGTGACGGTCGGGGCCTTCGACGAACGCGGCCGCCGCATCGCCGACGCGGCCATCGCCTTCGGACCGGGCGAAGCCACCGCCACGGGAACCATCGCGGTGCCGTTCGAACTGCGAAACGACTTCTCCTCCATCGCCATCGACGGCCAGCCACATGCGGCCGCGGTGCGGGTCCTGGACGAGAACGCGAAGCGTCGCCGCGTCGGCCTGATCTCGCAGTCGGACGCCGACCAGGCGCAACCGCTGCTGTCGCCAACCTACTATCTGCGGGCCGCTCTCGAGCCCTTCGCCGACCTGGTGGAATCCCGCGATCCGGACCTTGCGGAGGCCATCCCGCAGCTCATCGAGCAGCATCCCGCCATGATCGTGATGGCCGACGTCGGGGCGATCCCGCCAGCGGCCCATGCCCAACTCCTGGAATGGGTGGCAAACGGCGGCACGCTGGTGCGGTTCGCCGGCTCTCGGCTTGCGGCCGCGGAACCCGATCCCGACCTGTTGCCGGTGCGGCTGCGAACCGGCGAGCGCGCGCTGGGCGGCACGATGTCCTGGACCGAGCCGCAGCCCGTGACGGACTTTCCGCCGAACGGCCCCTTTGCCGCCCTTCCCAGGCCGGAGGGGGTTACCGTGAGCCGGCAGGTACTGGCCGAGCCCTCTCCCGACATCGCCGAGCGGACCTGGGCGAGCCTCGCGGACGGTACGCCCCTGGTGACGGGCGCAATGCGGGGCCGAGGCACCATCGCCCTCTTCCATATCACCCCGCAGGCCACATGGTCGAACCTGCCGATTTCAGGTACCTTCGTGGACATGCTGCGCCGCCTCGTCCAGCTCTCGCGCAACCAGGGCACCGCCGCCAGCGGTCAGACCGGCGCCTCGGCGCTTCCGCCCTACCGGCTGATCGACCAGCATGGCGCCCTCGTGCCGCCGACGCCCGACGCCCGGCCGCTGACGCCGCGCGTCGACGCGCCGGTAACGATCGAGAACCCGCCCGGCCTCTACGGCAGCGACGAAGGCGTCTATGCGCACAACCTGCTGGCCTCTGCCGCCGCGTTCGTGCCGCTGGCGCGACCGCAGACTTCGGCGCCTGTCACCGAGATGGCGTATACTCGCGACGAGGCACGCGACATGAAGGGTCCGCTGATGGCGGCCGCCCTTGCCCTGATGGTGCTGGACACGCTGGCCGTGTTCTGGATGGGAGGGGCCTTCGCGCGCCGCCGCCGCAACGTGACGCGCGCGACGACGGTCGCCCTCCTCGCCCTCCTCGTGCTCGGCGCCCCCATGGGCAAGGCGGAGGCGGACGATGCCAAGCCAGGCGACGCCGAGGCGATCGAGGCGATCTCGACCACGCGGCTCGCCTACGTGATCACCGGCGACGCCGGCGTGGACGCCGTCAGCCGCGCCGGACTTGAGGGACTGTCGCGCTTCCTCGCGGAAAAGACCGCGCTGGAACCCGGCCGCCCAGCTGGCGTCGACATCGCGACCGACGAACTCGCCTTCTATCCGATCATCTACTGGCCGATCGACCCGGCGGCACCGATGCCGACGGATGCGGCCATCGCCCGCATCGACGCCTACATGAAGCAGGGGGGCACGGTGCTGTTCGACACGCGCGATCAGTACGAGACGGGCTTCGGCCCCGACTCCGCCAGCCCGGCGACCCAGCGGCTGCGCGACATCCTTGCCAACCTGAACGTGCCGCCGCTCGAGCCGGTGCCGGAAGACCACGTGCTGACGAAATCTTTCTTCATCCTGCCCGAATTCCCCGGCCGCTTCTCCGGCGGACCGCTGTGGGTGGAGGCTTCGCTGGAAGCGTCGAACTCCGAGAACCGTCCGGTGCGCACCGGCGACGGCGTGACGCCGATCATGATCACCGCAAACGATTTCGCCGGTGCCTGGGCCGTGGACGGGAACGGCGATCCGATGCTGCCGACGGTTCCGAACGATGCCATGCAGCGCGTCTATGCGCTGCGCGCCGGCGTCAACATCGTCATGTACATGCTGACGGGCAACTACAAGTCCGACCAGGTCCACGTTCCGATCCTCCTGGAACGGCTGGGACAGTAGCGCATGAACTGGTCGATCTCCTTCGAGCCGCTGCTCGCCTGGCCATGGCTCGCTGCCGTCATGGTGCCGGTGGCGCTTCTGGCGCTCGCCAGCATCTGGCTCCGCCAGCGTGGCGCGTGGTTTCGGGTCGTCGCTCTGGCCGCACTGGCGCTAGCGCTCGCCAACCCCGTCATCCTCGACGAGGAGCGCGAGGCACTGAAGAGCGTAGTCGCGCTGGTGGTGGACCGCAGCCAAAGCCAGGACATCGGTGACCGCACGGCCGAGACGGACGCGGCCCTTGCCGGGATGCAGGAGCGGCTGGCCCGCTTCGGCCAGTTCGATGTGCGCGTGGTGGAAGCCGGCCGCGCCAGCGCCAACGATGACCGCACCGAGACGCGCCTTTTCGGGGCGCTGGAAGGCGCCTTCCGCGACGTGCCGCCCTCGCGCATCGGCGGTGCGGTGATGATCACCGACGGCCAGGTCCACGACGTGCCCAAGGACGCGCAGGCTTTCGGCGCGCCTCTGCATGCGCTGATCACCGGCGACGAGAACGAGCAGGACCGCCGCATCCGTTTCGAGAACGCACCGCGGTTCGGCATCGTCGGCAAGCCGATCGACATGACCTATCGCGTGCTGTCAACGGAGGGCTCCGGCGCGCCGGTCGACGTGCGCGTCTCCGTCAACGGCCGGCTGGTCGGCGTGGAGCGGGCCGAGATCGGCCGCGAGATGCGGCTCGAACTGGCCATGCCGAATGCCGGCCGAAACATCGTCGAACTCGCCATCGATCCGATCAAGGGCGAACTCACCGACACCAACAACCGGGCGATCGCGTTGGTCGACGGCATTCGCGAGAACCTGCGTGTGCTGCTCGTCTCGGGCGAACCGCACGCGGGCGAACGCACCTGGCGCAACCTGCTGAAGTCGGACGCCTCGGTCGACCTGGTCCACTTCACCATCCTGCGGCCGCCGGAGAAGCAGGACGGCACGCCGATCAACGAGCTGTCGCTGATCGCCTTCCCGACCCGCGAGCTGTTCGTCGAGAAGATCAACGACTTCGACCTGATCATCTTCGACCGCTACCAGCACCGCGACGTGCTACCGATCCTCTACTACGACTACATCGCCGAATATGTCGAAAAGGGGGGCGCACTGCTGATCGCCGCCGGCCCCGAATATGCTGGCGAATCTTCGATTGCGCGCACCCCGCTGATGTCGGCGCTGCCCGCACTGCCCAACGGCAATGTCGTCGAAGAGGGGTTCTACCCGCGCCTCACCGAACTCGGCAAACGCCACCCCGTCACACGCGGCCTCGAGGGTGCCGGATCGGAACCACCAAACTGGAGCCGCTGGTTCCGCCTGGTGGGCATCGACCGGCCGGAGGGTGTCGCGGTGATGAAGGGGCCGGACGACCAGCCGCTGCTTCTGCTCAACCGCAAGGGCGAAGGCCGGGTCGGCATGTTGCTCTCGGACCAGGGCTGGCTGTGGGCGCGCGGCTTCGAGGGCGGCGGCCCGCACGTGGCGCTCTACCGCCGTATCGCCCACTGGCTGATGAAGGAGCCGGAACTCGAGGAAGAACGGCTCACCGCCGACGGCCAGGGCATGGTGCTCGACATCCGCCGCCAGACGATGAGCGACGATCCCGGCCCCGCCGAGGTCATCACGCCTTCGGGACAGAAGCTGACCGTGCCGCTATCTCCCGCCGAGCCGGGCCTGTTCCTGGGGAGCATCGAGACCAGCGAGATCGGCCTCTATCAGATCGCCAATGGCGATCTCAGCGCGCTTGCTCATATCGGGCCGGTCAACGCCCCGGAGTTCGCCGACACCGTCTCCACCGGCGAGCGGCTCCGCCCCCTGGTCGAGGCAACGGGCGGCGAAGTGCGGCGTGTTGCCGGCGCGGGCGGCATTTCGCTGCCGTCGATCGTTCCCGTGCGCGGAACCGCCGACGCCGCGGGCCGCGACTGGATCGGCTTCCGCACGACCGGCGACACGGTGCTGAAGTCCGTGTCGCGCGTGCCGCTCTTCGGCGGCTTCCTCGGCCTGGGGCTGCTGCTCCTGGCGTTCGGCTCTATGTGGTACCGCGAGGGCCGCTGAACGCCATCGGGCGAACCGCCTGGTAACCCGGGCGCGCGGTCCGCAATCGCGCGGTTGCTTTCTCGCCCCGCAAGTGCATCCTCCGACCCGCGCCCTGGGCACGGAGGAGATGCATGAACTGGAGCGAGATCGAGGAACAGACGCCGATTCCCGGCTTCCACGGCAAGGTGCAGCACTCCGGTTCCATGAGCTTCGTGCTGTGGCGCATCGATGCCGGCGCCCTGCTGCCGGAACATCGCCATGTCCACGAGCAGGTAGTGAACGTCTACGAAGGCACGTTCGAATTGACGGTGGACGGCGTGACCCAAATCTGCGGACCGGGCTCCGTCGCAGCGATCCCCTCGAACGCCCTGCATTCGGGCAAGGCGCTCACGGATTGCCGCATCCTCGACGTGTTCTCGCCCGTCAGGGAGGACTACCGCAACGGACTTACGTCCGGCGTCATAAGCGGGCGCAAGAGCGAATAGTTCGCCAAGTAGCCATCTCTGAGACCGGCGGCCCCTTCTTCCGCCGAGTTACCGGGCGTTCGCAGCTCGAGAAGCCAAATCGCTGCTTCCTCGCCGGCCTGCGGCCGGACGCCTGCCCTCCGCTAGGGCTCCGGGCGTTCGCAGCTCGAAAAGCCAAATCGTTGGCTTTTCGCCGGCCTGAGGCCGGACGCTGCTCACTCCTCCGGTTCGGTGGTGAACATCAGCGGATAGCCGTGGCGCGTGCCCCATTCGGTGGCCCGCGTGGCCTTGGTCTCGGCAACGTCCTTCGGGAACACGGCGACCACGCAGACGCCCTTGCGGTGCGCGGTGATCATGACGCGGTAGGCCTGGTCGTCCGAGAGCCGGAACTCTCCCTTGAGCACCGTGACGACGAACTCGCGCGGCGTAAAGTCGTCGTTGATGAGGATGACCTTGTACAACTTCGGCCGCTCGACCTTCGGCCGGGTACGCGTACGGGGTGTGATGACGGTCTCGGGCATGGCTCCAGGATCAAGGGTGCGATCCGATTGTGGCGCGGTTCGGACCTGCAGGTTTACGCATCGACCCCGCCGTCGCGGACACCATCGCACGGAAGCGGGTGTCTACCGGCTCGCCGGAAACAATTTCCAGCTACCACGCCAAGATTAGAAACTTCTACCGACACGTGCTACGCTCACTTTTGGAGCCACCCCGCTGCAAGCCCGAGCTGTTTGTGCCCTGCGCCCCCTAGAAAATGGGGCAATCCGATGAGGAGTTCACGAAAGTTCTACTCCAAGCACGGAGAAAACTCTTCCTTTGTCCGGTGCTTTCGGGGTGGTATCGAATACCCCCGTTCACATGAGGCAGGGAGGTTTTGCATGAGCCTGCGCATCAACGATATCGCGCCCGATTTCACCGCCGAGACGACGCATGGCACGATCCGGTTCCATGAGTGGATCGGCGACGGCTGGGCTGTCCTGTTCTCTCACCCGAAGAATTTCACTCCGGTCTGCACCACCGAACTCGGCACCATGGCCGGCCTCGAAGGCGAGTTCGCCAGGCGCGGCGTGAAGATTATCGGCATCTCGGTCGACCCGGTCGAAAGCCACGACAAGTGGAAAGCCGACATCGCCACCGCCACCGGCTTCACGGTGCAGTATCCATTGATCGGCGACCGCAACCTCGAAGTGGCGAAGCTCTATGACATGCTGCCGGCCAGCGCCGGGGAAACCTCGGAAGGCCGCACCCCCGCCGACAACGCGACCGTCCGCTCGGTCTACGTCATCGGGCCGGACAAGAAGATCAAGCTGATCCTCACCTACCCGATGACGACCGGCCGCAACTTCGATGAGATCCTGCGGGCCATCGACTCGATCCAGCTCACCGCGAAGCATCAGGTCGCCACGCCGGCGAACTGGAAGCAGGGCGATGACGTCATCATCACCGCGGCAGTGTCGAACGAAGACGCCATAAAGCGCTTCGGCTCCTTCGACACGGTGCTGCCCTACCTGCGCAAGACCAAGCAGCCGACGGCCTAAGACGCAATGGGGGCGGTCACGCCGCCCCCGTCCATCCGCGCAGGGCAGCAGCAATCGCATCAGCCGCCGCTTCGATGTTGTCGGCAAGCGTCCGCCCCGACGCCCTGCGGGGTCTGAAATCGTGGTCACCATCCGGCAGCCAGTGCGGGTCGATCTGCGGCGACAAGGCGTAGCTGGCCACCTCCTCCGCCGTTCCGAACGGGTCACGCTCGCCCTGGCAGATCAATGCGGGCGTCTGGAGTTTCTCCAGATGCGCGACGCGCAGCTTTTCCGGACTGCCGGGCGGATGGAACGGATAGCCCGCACAGACCAGGCCGCTGATCTTCCCCTCTGCCCACAGCCGGTCCGCCAACATGCTGGCGACACGTCCGCCCAGCGACTTGCCACCGATCGCCGGCGCGGAGCCGAGATCGGCGGCCGTGAACGCCGCAAGATACTCGTCGAGGAGCCTCTCGGCCCTGGGCGGCGGCTTTCGCACACCGGAGCGCCGCGCCGCCATGTACGCGAACTCGAAGCGCGCCAGCCTCACTCCGCGCTCCGCCAAAGCGTCGGCAACGGCATTCATCCACGCCGAATCCATCGGCGCGCCGGCGCCGTGGGCGAAGAGGAGCGTGAGGGATGAGCCGGCCGGGCCGGTCACCAGAAAATCGGGCATGATGGGCTCCGTTGCGCCTTGCCGGCCGGAGTCGGCCTAGCGCCGCAGGACGGCGCTGAGAACGTCGCGGATGCCGATCGAGCCGACGAAGCGCGACTGCTCGTCGAACAGCGCCACCGGCGCGGTCTGGGACCGGTGCATGGCGAGCATGACGGTCTTCAGAGAGGTGCCGGGTGTTGCCCAGAACACCTGGCTGCTCTCCTCCGGCTGGCTCTCCACGTCGCTGCACGACACCCAGTTCGCCGGCTGCCCGTCGCGCTCGGCCGCGGCGACGAGCCCGTCGGCATCCACCTTGAAGCGCGTGGTGCGGCGCCGGTCCAGCCAGATCCAGCCGTCGGCGTCGCGTTCCAGCTCATGCAGGGTGCGCATGACGTTCCACGCCGTCAGCACCGACAGCGGGTTCACGTTGGCGATGAAGTCGCGCACATAGGCGTTGGCCGGGTTCAGCACGATGTCCTCGGGCGGGCCGGACTGCACGATGCGCCCGCCCTCCATGATGGTTATCGTGTTGCCGATCTTCAGCGCCTCCTCGAGGTCGTGGCTGACGAAGATGATGGTCTTCTTCAGCGTCGTCTGGAGCTGCAGCAATTCGTCCTGCAGCTTGGTGCGGATCAGCGGATCGAGCGCCGAGAACGGCTCGTCCATGAGCAGGATCGGCGCCTCGGTGGCGAAGGCCCGCGCCAGGCCGACGCGCTGCTGCATGCCGCCGGAGAGTTCATGCGCGTATTTCTTCGACCATTGGTCGAGATGCACCAGTTCGAGCTGCTTCTTCACCCGCGCCTTGCGCTCGGCCTCGGGCACGCCGGCGAGTTCCAGCCCGAAGCCGACATTCTCCTCGACCGTGCGCCAGGGCAACAGGCCGAACTGCTGGAAGACCATGGCCACCTGGCGCTGGCGGATGCGCCGCAGCGTCGGCTCGTCGCAGGAAACGACATCGACCTGGCGGTCGCCCTCCTTGACCAGCACCTGGCCGCGGGAAACGACGTTCAGCCGGTTCACCGCCCGCAGCAGCGTCGACTTGCCCGAGCCGGACAGGCCCATCAGCACCGAGATCTCGCCCTCGTTGACGGTCAGGTTGGCACCCGCGCAGCCCAGCACGTTGCCGGTCTTGGCGAGGATCTCGGCGCGCGAGGCACCGGCGTCGATCATCTCCAGCGCGACCGCCTGGTTGGCGCCGAAGACGATGTCCACATTGCGGAAGTCGACGGCCGGCGTCATTTGCGGCCTCCCACGCCGATACGGGTGATGCGATCGAGCACGATGGCCAGCACGACGATGGCGAGCCCCGCCTCGATGCCAAGCGGGATGCCGCGCGGGCCGGCATTCAGCGCACGCACCACGTCGGTGCCGAGCCCGCCGGCGCCGATCAGCGCCGCGACGACGACCATCGACAGCGACAGCATGATGCACTGGGTAAGGCCCGACATGATCGTCGGCAGCGCCGCCGGCAGTTCAACCTTCCACAGGAGTTGCCGCTTGGTGGCGCCGAAGGCGAGTCCCGCCTCGATGATCGCGGTCGGCACGCTGGTCATGCCGAGATGCGTCATGCGCACGGCCGTCGGGATGACGAAGAGGATGGTGACGATCAGGCCGGGTGCCGCCCCGAGGCCGAACAGCGCGAGGATCGGGATGAGGTAGACGAAGGTCGGCATCGTCTGCAGGAAGTCGAGGATCGGCTGGATCACCCGGTAGGCCTTGGGCTTGTGCGCCACCCAGATGCCGATGGGCACCCCGATGGCCATGGACGCCGCCGCAGCCGCCACGACCAGCACCAGCGTCGATATGGTCTGCTTCCACAGGCCCTGGTTGAGGATGAAGATGAGGCCGATTGCGACGCCGAGGGCAAGCATGCGCGAACGCTGCATCCACCAGGCGATCCCGGCGAGGACCAGGATGACGAGCACCGGCGGCAGGTAGAGCAGCCCGTCGACGATGCCGCCGAGGACGGCGTTCAGCCCCGAGGAGATGCCGCGGAAGAAGGCGTTGAAATTGTCGGTGAGGAACTTGAAGAGCGCGGCGCCGCCGGCCCCGATCGGGATCTTGTAGGAAGCCAGGAATTGCGAGACCGGATCCATTGCGCCCCTCAGCATCGTCAGCGGTGTCGAAGCCGTCTGCCAACGTCGCCGCCCCCTTCGGCGACGGGCAGGAAAGCGGGGCCGGCCTCAGCGGTCGATCCGGCCCCGCGACGAGAGCAATCAGCTGCCGAGCGCGGCCTTCACCGCTTCCGCGGCGTCGCCGCCGTCGAAGGTCGTCACGCCCTCGAGCCACGGCGTCACGGCGTCGGGGTTAGCCTTAAGCCAGTCCTTCGCCACCTGGTCGGGAGCGCCGCCCTTGAGGATGGCGTCCATCATCTCGTTCTCCATCGACAGCGTGAAGGAGAGGTTCTTGATGAACCGGCCGACATTCGGGCACTCGTCCAGGTAGCCCTTCCGGACATTGGTGTGCACCGTGGCCGCGCCGAAGCCGGAATCGCCCATACCGTCGAGATAGGTGATCGGCATCTCGCCCATGACAGGGTGCGGCGTCCAGCCGAGGAACACGATCCACTTCTGCTCCTTGATGGCGTTCTCAGCCTCGGTGAGCATGCCGGCCTCGGAGGATTCCACCAGATCGAAGCCCTCGAGGTTGCTCGCCGGATTGGCGATCATGTCGAGTATGATGCGGTTGCCGTCGTTGCCGGCCTCGATGCCGTAGATCTTGGAATCGAACTTGTCCTTGAACTTGCCGATGTCGGTGAGGCTCTTCACGCCACCCTCGGCGACATAGTTCGGCACGACGAGGCCATAGCCGGCGCCTTCGAGGTTCTGGCTGATCGTCTCCACCGAGCCGTCTGCGGAGTACTCGGCGATGTCGGCGGTCATCGACGGCATCCAGTTGCCGAGGAAGACGTCGAGGTCATTGTTCTTCAGCGAGGCATAGGTGACGGGCACCGAGAGCTGGATGACTTCCGGCTGATAGCCGAGCGCGGACAGCAGCACGGTGGCAACGCCGGTTGTGGCCTGGATGTCGGTCCAGCCGACATCGGAAAGGCGGACCGGCTTGCAGCTCTCGGCATCTGCCGCAGACGCCGCGCCAGCGGTCATGACGACGGCCGCGGCGGCCGAGACCGCGAGGAATTTACGGAACGACATGCGGATTCTCCCCATTGCAATCTTTTGCTTCTGCCAAGCCTCCCGTCCCCGGTCTGGGATGCCAAGCCTCATGTTATTCCAGAAACACCATTTCTCGACAGTTGCAAGCGCCTACGCCCGGCGAGTCGCGGCGCACACTTTCCCATGGACGACAAATGGTGGACGAGGCGCTTGTGAAAGAGGCGCGCGGGATGGGGGAGTTGCGGTGAGGGAGGCTGGTCGTCGGGGCAGGTGGTGACACGAGCGACACCTTGCCCGCGTCCGGGGACCACCGTATCAGAACCGCAAGCGGAAGTTGTTCGCAGCACGGATTCCGTTGCGCCCCTTCTTGGGCGGCCGGCAACATCAGATGCTGATCCGGGGATGGCTGCGAGCGACCGGCGCTAGGATGCGACAGCGAAATGGGAAGGAGCGCAATTGACCTGTCCTGAGCCTTGCACCGCTGCAACGATCAAGCCGATCTTCCATTCGCCGTCTCAAGCGCGGAAACTCCTGAGACGCCCCCAAGCTGCGTTGAATCGGTTCGCCGACTATGTTGAACGGGCGGCGAAGTTGCTGACCGATCCCAACGGCGCACCATTCCATCTCTGGCACCTCATGCCCCCTCCGAGCTACGAATACGCATGGGGGCTCCAGTTGCCGCCGGAGGACAACTACACGCTGCCGTTCGCAATCAAGCGGAATGGCATGCTCGTCCTGCAGCTTGAACCACGCAGTCGGGCCGAAATCCGGTTCGGCGGCAAGACATTCCAGATACGGCGAACGCCGAAAGACCGATACGTCATCGAGTACGAGGGACAAGCCTCTCGCCAGGACGGCGCGTTCCTGTACCTCACACTCCGGCTTTGGAACGGACAGCTGTGGTATTCCGCGAGCGGTCATCTCCTTTGCGCCGCCGATCCCGTGGATTTCGATCCGTCGGTCGTCGTGTCTTGCAAGGCCGGGAGCGTGTTCATCGTCAGTGCGCAATCGCTCGACGGTACCGGGCATTTCCTGCAGTTCCCCGGCGCATATCCCGACGATGAGCGGATCGTTCAAGTATCTGATGAACGAAACCCCTTTCGCTTCGATTGGGGGCTGCGATCTTGCACCCTGCTGAACATGCTGATCGGCATTGCTGTGGCCCGGGATCTTCTGTCCGTCGCGGATACTCCGCTGGACGACGAACTCCAGAACCTCTGTCGCCGGCTGGCAGTTTCGTCGGATCTCGACGATACGCTCAGGTTTCTCCTTAGCCACATCCTGAAGTGGCCCCACTGGCGACCCGCTGCGGGCGACTATCCGGAATCAGCGGCGTGGGACCGAAACTCGTTCACGAACGGCACTCTCCCTGCCATCGTGGCTCTGCTGGCCCGACTGACCCGGCGCGAAGCCGACGAAGAGCTTATCGAGCGCTTTCACGACCGGGGAACCGCCTTTCTGAACAGCAGTACGCGCGGCGGCTTTCTGACATTCCGGGCCAGAGACCAAGATCACTGGGTGCGGCGCTCCGCAAACCACGGCCTGATCATGCTTTCCGCCTATCTGATCGGCGCCCGGCTGTTGAACCAGATGCACCGCTCCGATGTCAGGCAGATCGATCTCACCTTCGGCCTTGCCATTCATCGTCTCCTGGAAGACGGCAGCTTCTGCGAAGGCGTTGCCTACGAGTTCTTCGCGCTCAGCTACCTGCTGCCCTACATCCACCTCTTCGGCGACGAACACAGTTATGATGAACAGCGATCGATCCGGACGCTGCGACCTCTCCTCGGCAAGAGCTACGACTGGGTTTCGCTAAATCACGACCAGGACGGACACGTATTCGGGAATTTCGGAGATAATTTTACGGACAAGATACGACGGGTTTCGCTGTTTTCTTATTTTCAATCCTGCACCGAAAGCAGATTGGATATTCCGTGTCGCTATGCAGAATGGTCGGATGAACAGTTTTCATTTGCCCCTGCCCCGCGCTTCGAGCGCTCGCCCGGGCGTCGCATAGAGGCACGGCTGTATCCGATCAACCAGACCTATCTCGCGACCGCCTATAGCGACGATGGCGAACGGCTTTCCGGACTGTTCGTCATCGGTTCAAAGCTACAGCGGACGCACAACCGGAACCATGACTGCGGCGGGTTCTCATTCTATTGGGGCAATGCGCGCGTGGAGATTTCCAAATCGGAGCAGGAGGCACATCTCAACAACGCCGTCGCCTTCATGGAGGACGGGAAGATCGTTCCGCATGATGGACCGCGCGCATATAGCGGGTCCGTGCATGAGATCTCGGCAGGTGCGGAACACGTCCGGTTGCAGACACATGCAGTTCTCGGACGCGGCTTCATGAAAGGCAGGCTGCGGGCCGAGGTCAACCGCATCTTCACGTTCCGCCCCTACACCAATACCCCGTTGACGATCGAAACCCGGGTCCACGGTCCTACGCATCTCCACCCGTTCCTGGCGTTTCAGCTAAAGGGCTTCACGACAGGCAACGATGGCACGTCAAAGTGGTGCCGTACCTTTCTGCGCAAAGATTCCCGCTATCTGGAACTACCTGCGCAAGAGACTGACGACCTGTGCGCCTACATCGGCGAGCCGACCGCAGATGACGCTACAGTTTTCCTGACGATTTTCGGCGAAGGTGACTTGGATCCCGAAGTGCTTCCCAGGAACGCTCAGGCCAGAAGCCTCGCGAGGCCCGAGCTACCCTTGCAGGCTCCCTTACCCCCAGGACCGGAAGCGGGTTGACACCTGCGAGCTGCTTTCTATGCCCCATCTAAGACAGAGGGACTGACATGCCCAAACTCATAATACATGTCGGGATGCCCAAAGCCGGATCCACTGCGCTGCAATCCCGACTGCATTCCCTCAGGTCCGATCTGATCGAGCAGCGGATTCTTTATCCGACCAAGACGCTCAATCACAATTTCCTTATGGCCGGCGCAATGCCTCTGCAAAAGCTGCCAAGGATCTTTCGCCAGCACTACAACGGAAACGAACGCGCTCTCAACAGCGATTTTCAGGATTTCTGGTCAACAATATTGGCCCAGGTCGGGAAACGGAAGCCTGAAATCGTCGTGATGTCCGGCGAAAATCTTTGGTCTATCCCAGACGAAGGTGTCCGCCATTTGAGACATCTACTCGAAACAATCAGCAACGATATCCACATTGTCTGCTACGTCCGCAAGCCATCTGACTTCTTCCTGTCACGGATGCAGCAGCAACTGAAGGCATCCCACATCATTCCAGCCCTTATGGGCGTGAAGTACCGGAAGAACCTGGAGACGCTTGCGGGTTTGGGTACCCAGATCCATGTACATCCATACGACCGCGACACATTCGTCGAGCGAGATGTGTGCCTCGACTTCGCGGAAAAGCATCTTGGAGGGCGTGATAAACTTAGATCACCGCACGTCGAGACGTCGCACAACGAGAGCATCTCCGGGGAGGCAATGGCAATCCTTCAGGAATACAGGCTTTGCATTCACCCCGAGCGGGGTTCCCAGTTCACGAAGGATACAAACCGCCTCCTCCGTGAACTGCGCCACCTCTCCGGAGACGACAGGCCACGCCTCCACCCCGAGGTAAAGCGGCTGATCGATCAATCGTCGACTGATCTGCGCTGGCTGAAGAAAACGTACGGCATCACCTTCGCAGACATCGATTATGAAAGCCTCAGCATGCGCGACCCCACCCGAGTCAAGTCTGTGTCGGATATTTGCGTCATCGACGAAAGCAAGAAGCTCATGATGCTCAACACGCTCCTGCACCGCGCGATGGGGGAACAATCGGATGAACCAATGAACTTCAGGACCGTTTACAAGCGACGGCAGAAGGAGGCGTAACGCCGCTTGGGGACTCGGAGCACCCCCATCAACGTTCACGGGGCCGCATGAACGCCCCCCGCCTGGTACGGCAACTTTCACGCGCCAGCTAGGCAACGCGACCCAGAAGGGCCTTTTGTCGAAGTTCCAAGGCTCGTCTTTCACGCGCCCTCGAGATGACAAGACCGCGCCCGGACAGATGCCCCGCTATGGGCAGTCCGGTCACCCCGAGATGAAACAGCAAAGCCAGCCAGAAGCTGACTGTGCGCTCCCCAGGGGGAAATGAGCTGGCGCACGCGCCCCTCCCCCTTCCGCTTCTGCAGCCCGGCCTTGTCCTGCTCACTCATAGCTCCTAGTTTGATCCGCCCTGATGGGCGTATACTCTGCCTGTTAGCTGTCCAAACCTAGCCGCTCGACGAGCCAAACGCACGGCACATAGACCACCTGCGATTGTATTCCGCGCCGTCCCACTGCAACCCTTACCGACGGCCGGGCAGGTCTCAGACACGAAAGCGAACAGGCCCGACGCCTCTCGCAAGGACCGAGTCCGCTTGCATTCCGGGATACCATTTACTATGCAGGCTCTGCGCCTTCCGCCCCTGAAAAATGCAGATTCCACGGGCGGGCGCGCTTTGGCGAGAAAGGTGCGATCGTCGCTTCCCCGCAAGACTGGAAATAAAATGAAAGTAGAAGCGACAACACACGAGGGGGACGCACGTGAATAGCGTCACTTCAATTAAGCTGAAGCGCACTTGGCCGTTCATCTCATTAGCAAACAAGAAGATACCATCGGAACAGTCACAAGGAAAGGAAAATAGGGAAGAGTTTGTCAAAGCGGCATACTTCACTTTTTTCGGACGCTTTCCGTCATCCAAAGATGTAGCAGAGAAGTCGCGCCTCAACCCCAGAGAGGTCGTCCGCAGATGCATTCACTCGCGCGAGTTCCTGGATAAGGTTGCGACGGGCGCTGTAGCAGAAGAGACCTGGTATCCCGACGGTCTTCGCAGCTTTCGCTGGCTGCCTGCGCTGAGCGACGCTTTCGGGATCCGGAACGGCAATCTCCAGCTTCCGAGCAGTGCGGACACCTCTCGAGAAGCAATGCTGCATGCCCTGAGCGCATGCCTGATCGACCCGAACTTCGAGAGCAGGGTCCCCTTGGAGCCGGGTGCGAAGGAGGCTCTGAGTCACTATTTTTACCGGCTGGACGTCGTCAGGGCGTTTGCCAACCTCGAACGGAACTTCGGAAAATCGTCAGGTCCGAATGGGCGTGCCCTCCTTGATGCCCTTGCGCCCGTTGTGGGATTGATGAGGGCCGAGACCGACCCTCGCGACATCCATGCCGCCCTGCGATCGCCCGCATTGATCAGCGGACTGCGTCGCTCAATCGGGCATCTTTCGCAAGAAGCCGGCACGTTCCTTGTAGCGCTGCAGGATTCGGTAATCGAGTATGCGAAGCTGGCTGGGTCCCACGACCTTCCTCAGCAATGGGTGGAAGCGTACTATTCGCGGTTACGCGATCTCGTGGACGAAGCCCGGCGGACCAAGCTTCCCGAGCTGTCACCTGCCCAGGCCGTGATCGGCGGCTCGATCTCGGCGGACGGATCTTGCGCGAGCCTGGAGGTTCATCGAGGGGCGAAAGTCTCCACCGTTACAATCTCGCCTTTTTCGCTTGATGGCGTCAGAACGGAACGGAAGGGCGTCCTCAGCGCATTCCCCTATCTGGAAGGAGAAGTAGGCCGTCACTTCGTCAGCTTTGAAGCGCCGGTCGAACTCTCGGATGCATCGCTCTACCTCCTCGACTGCGGCGGAGAGGCCCGGTCGCTTGTCGCGCTGACCACCTCCGACCTGCTGCAGGCCGAGACAGTCGTGGCCGAGAGGTACGGACAGGAGAGCCAGGCGACGTTTCTGCTGACCTCGAGAGATGGTCGGCTACCCGCCGTGCAACTGTCAGACGGTGTGAAGGCAAGCGCACCGGTCAGCGTTCTGCAGCGGCGCAAGGCGCCAACAGGGCGAAAGGCCTCGAAGACCTCCAAAGCCGGGGGCCAATCTTTTGCGGTGTTTGATCGGCATGGCGAGCTTTCGCTCGTTGCGGAAACCGGGCAGGTCCTCTGGACTGGAACGATTTCCGGAACGGAAGGCCAGTCGTCATTTGCTGGCGAGGTTCTGCGAGAGGTGGAAGCTTTCGCAATCGAGCACGCCATCGACGCCTCAGGCGTCAGCGAACTCAACACGGGCCGGCCACTTCACTTTGTTTTCGACCTGCGGAACGCGCGGCCAAACCCGATTTTCGACGAGTATCTTACCCGCCTGTCCAGCCAGGCGAGGATAACGCTGATCGCGAGCGGCGAGACTCTGCCGTTCCCGACAGTCGACTCGCCGAAAATGGCTGCCGCGCTTCTGGCACCGGACGATGTCCTGATCTTCGTGCGCGGACCGGCAGTGGTACCCGCGCAGGCGGTCCACCTGCATCTGCTCGCGGTCCAGGGGGAGGATGCTGTCGTCGGAGCCGTCAGCGAGTTGGACGTGAATGTCGTTCATCAAGGCGGACTCGCCCTTGTAATGCAGCCCTTCAAGCAGGAAGTTCGGCAGGACGTCCTGATTGCCGGGCGGCAGCGGGGATTGGGCTGCCTCGAAGCCGACACCATGCAAGGGCGTGTGCTGTCAGCGCCCCTCGGCTGGCGGGCGTCCGGCAAGACCGACAGCCCGGAAGCGATCGTCGTCTATTCCCACGACGCGGATCGGCCCAACGAGGCGGGCAGCGGTCCTTGCACGATCGAAATTCGCCTGCCGGACCGCGAATCGGACGAGGATGGCTTCGGACAGGCACTGCGAACTCTGGAGGAGAGGCTAAGTCTCGGCCTTCCCGTCATCTTTCTTCGCAATCTCCCCTACCCCCAGAGCTATGTCCGGCGCGCCATCGACGCGTATCACCGCTACGGCGACAGCGATCTGGTGACAGTAGGGGTGACTTTCAAGGATGACGCCCTCCATGCGGACCCGGTCTCGCATCCGATCGCCCGTCGCGTCGCGCCGGTCTTCCTGACCTGCCTCTCACCTAACTCTGCAATGGAGCATGTTCGCGCGAACCAATCGCGGATATTGGACGCGCCGGTCATTCTGGGCCGGCCAATGCTGGTTGCGCCTGTGCTGTCTCCCGCCGAATGCGAGGAGATATTTCCCCTATCCTGCCCCTTGGTCACGCCCGTTGAGCGCTGCGCTCTTTTTGGAGACGAGCGGGAACGCTGGAACCCGCTGGATCTATCTACAGACACCGGGCGGGCACTGCCCGTACCCCTTCTCGGTGCGCTTGCCCTCACGAAGAACTGCATCCACGAGATAGGTCGCGCGCGCGACGCCCTCTACGATTCTGCAATCGTCGCGAACATCGTTGAACAGGACGTCCTGCAAACCCTCGCCGACGTGGGCTACATGGATCTCGCGCGGGACTTCCTGACCGAGCTTTCCAACCAAGACGGACCGTTTTTTGCAAAGCTTGGGGCCGAGCCACTCATTCGCATATCCAAGTTCTGTCTCATGCACGGGGTCGGCGCAGATTTCGCCACGAGCCTTGCTCATGAGGCGGATGTCCTACTCGACATGGATCCGAGCGTGATCCTGCCCGTCACCAACCTGTTCGTCTGCATGCTGGAGGAGGAGCAGATCGCCGCGTCCTTTTTCCGCCTGGCTCGCGCATCCGCGGCAGGAAAGGGGCGAGACAAGTCTGCACTCAGATTGATCGAGGCAGCCAAGCGCTATCTTGGTCACCAGACATTTCTGCAGCTGTGCTCGATCATCACATCCAACAAGCGCAACAATCTCTCCGAGAACCTCGACTATCGTCGACAAGTAGCGGAACGAGCGCTGAACCATCCGCTGGGCTGTGAGCGCGGATGGGGGGAGCCCGCTCGTGCCTTTCACCAGCTGTTGCCTCCTCGGCATCGTCTGTTGAACAGCCTGGGCGTTAGCGACCTAGCAGGCTTCAAGGTTGCATTCACCGACTCCGTTCGCCGCCACGGAAACGCCCACGAGATGCTCGATGCATTGAGGTCGTTCACGTTCGAACTGTGTTCGTTCGGCGACAGCGGCTTGCGGCAGGACCTCTACCGACTGTGCAACGCCAAGGAGAGGCTGATCCTCGCCACGCTCCTCAGCGACAGGAAAGAGATCTCCGATCAGCTGGCCGATGCAGCGGCGCATCTCGGCGATGGAGCGGTCGTCTGCAGCAGTGCCCTTGGTGACAATGTGTCAGTCGAACGCTTCCTGTCCAAGTCACTGGAAAAGTATCAGCTCAGACCGTGGAATCTGGCTGGCGACGATCTCCTGGGGCTTTTCGACCACGCACTGGCCAAGGTTGCGGCCGGCGCCGCCTGCCCATCCCGTGGCAAGGTGAGCATCATCATGAGCGCCTTCAATTCCGACAGCGCCCTGATGTCTCGCGCGATCCGGTCGGTCCTGCTGCAAACGTATGGCGACTTCGAACTGTTCGTGATCGACGATGCCAGCGATCCGGCAGCATCGAGGGAGATCCAGACGGTCTGCCAGGGCGATCCGCGCGTGAAGGTGATACGCCTCCCTGTAAATCAGGGGCCCTACATCGGCCGGAACGTTGCGCTGCAGATGGCATCAGGCGACTACATCGCCATCCATGACTCCGATGACCTCGCGCACCCGCAGCGCCTGGAATTCCAGGTCGCTCGCCTCAACGGGGACGATCTGATGATGGTGACCTCCTACCACGCGCGCTTCGACCTGCGGGGCTGCATGCAGTTCGAGGCTCACTTCAAGCCGATCGGTGACGGGACGATGACTTCGATGTTCCGACGCGAACTGTTCGACAAGGTGGGTCCGTTTCTCCCCGTGCGCTCTCGTGGCGACGTGGAGTTCCGCGAGCGGGTGAACAAGATGCTCGGACCATCCGCATACCGACATCTCGAGCCGCCCCTGATGCTCTGCCATGCCAGCCCGGGAACGCTGTCAAACAAGACGAGCAGCAACAACCGGCATGCGCTCCAGTTGTTTCGGACCATATTCAGCGACTTCCGGTACGAGCCCTCCTATACCGCATTGGACGCGCCGCCAGTCCCGATTCCGTTGGCGATGAGGGCTTAACACACAATGATTGCCGCGCCCTTTGATGTATATGTCTCTCTGACCACAATAAGTTCGAGGATAGATAACGTCTCGAGCACTCTTGAGTCGATATTAAATCAGACCTACTCCAATTTCAAACTGACGCTAATGCTGTCGAGAGAGCCTCACCTGCTCGATCGGGGCATAAGCGAACTACCACCGGCGCTGGTCGAGCTGGCCGAGGCGGACACTCGTCTATCCATCGGCTTCGTTCGTAACCTCGGCCCTTATCGCAAGCTGCTGCCGATGCTTACCTCAGGCAAGCGCTGCATCGTCGTCACGGCCGATGACGATACGATCTACAAGCCGGATTGGCTGGCCGGTCTCATAGAGGCGTATAACCGTTACCGCTGCGTCATCTGCTACAGAGGGCACCTGATGAGTGCCCCCGGTGGCAAGTTCGATCGATACCGCAATTGGATGGACAACAAGACGCCCAGCGTCCCCGACTTGCGGGTCCTGCCCACGGGAAAGGACGGTGTGCTCTACGATACAGTCCACTTCCATGAGAACGTGCTGAACTGGCGGGATGCCCTTCGCGTCGCCCCTACCGCCGACGACATGTGGTTCAAGTGGCACACGGCAGCGGTTGGCGTGCCCGCGCTTGCCCTCAACAGCGACTATCGAACCTCATCGTTCGAAACCACGATCGATTCCGATAGCCCATCACTTTATTCGTCCTACAACCAGGCCGGGGGCAACGACGCCGTCGTCGCGAGGCTCGGTGACTACGGCAGGTCGAATCTGGGAGTAGATCTGTCCGCATTGGTCGCCAGCCAATGGTAGCTTGTCTGTCACTTAACGAGACACGGCGAGTTCGCAGCTGGGCGTACAGACGGTGGACGCCCAATAGAAGCTGGGGGCGCAGGCTCCGTTGCACCCACCAAAGGCGGCTTATCGCAGGCGCCTTATCACGGTGCGGAAAGTTCCAAGCAGAATGAACCGACTTATTATTCACATTGGCACGCACAAGACGGGCACGACCACGATCCAGAAGACGCTGTCAGCGTCGAGGGGGCGGCTTAACGCGCGCGGGATTAACTACCCGGACTATTCCAGCATCGGCCATCGAAGTCACTATGCGCACATCGGGGTCGCAAATGCCTTGGCAGCAGAGCACCCCACGATTACCAAGGCGATGGCCGAGCAGTTCTTCAGGGCGCACCGGGTTCGAGAAGAAGCCGAGGGTGTGACTGTCATCAGCGCCGAGTCACTCTATCGTCATTTCCTGACGGAAGCCGGCGTACCGACGCGCGCCCCGAAGCCCGCTGATTACTGGCCGTGCCGTTTCCGATTCATTGAATACCTGCGTAGTCTTACCGGTCCGGCGGAGATTGCGATTGTCCTGCGCCGCCAATGTGATTTTGCCGAATCGATGTATCAAGAGCACGTCAAGGTGACGCGCTACAGAGATTCATTCGAGAAGTTTACCAGAGACTACTGGTACCATTTTGTATATTCCGAACAAATCGAGGCATGGCAACGCTACTTTGACAAGGTTCACATCATAAAGCTCTCCGACATTGCCGGGGATGACATAGCCAGGAAATTCCTGAGGCGCCTTTCTCTCAAGCCGGGCAGACTGCACCCCACCGAGATGGCAAATGTGGGATTGGGCAAGGATGCTGTCATCTTCAAGCGCCTTCTCAATGGCACGAACCTGCCGCGGGAAAGACTGGACGCCCTGATGAAGCTCGTGCAGGAGTGCGAGGCGGCAGGCTCCAACCGCGAGGTTCGCAGCTTCTTCAAGAATGCCGAGGACAGGCGTGCCTTCCAGGCCCGTTTTGCCGAGGGCAATGCCAGATTGGCCAAACTGATTGGCGAGGAGGAGAAGCCCTTGTTCGAGCCACTCAAGAAGGTGGAACTCGCGGCGGCGAGATACGGCGACGACATCGACCAGTCACAATTTCCGAGTCTGCTGGCCAACCTTCTCTCGACGCTACTTGATCGGCAGTCCGGGAAGGCTAGAAGCGAGATGACGGCCTGACAGACTTGTCGCGCCAGCAGACGGAGGGTTGATGCCTAAGCGTGTGCCTACCGACGCCCCCTTTTCCTCTCGAACCTACTGGGAGGACCGCTACGCGCAGGGTGGCAACTCCGGGGCCGGTTCATATGGCGTGCTCGCCAACTACAAGACGGCATTCCTCAACCGCTTCTTCAGCAAACACGGCATCCGTTCGGTGGTCGACTTCGGAAGCGGGGACGGCAACCAACTCGCGGGGCTCAGGATCGCACAATATACGGGCGTCGATGTTTCGCCGACCGCCGTGGAACGGTGCCGGGCCCGATACGAGGGCAGGGAGGGATGGCAATTCATCCATGACGACGGCACCGCCGAGCTGGACGTGACTGGCGACGCCAGCCTCTCGCTCGATGTCATCTATCACCTCGTGGAAGACCAGACCTTCGAGCGCTACATGCGGCGGCTCTTCAAGGCCGCGACCACCTACGTCATCGTCTACAGCTCGGACTGGAATGAATGGGCCGAGGCGCGGCATGTCCGCCACCGCTCTCTCACCACGTGGGTAGCAAGGAACATCCCGGGCTGGGACGTGATCGCGCGCCCCCAGAATCCCTACTATTTCCGCGAGTATGACGACCTGAACACGACCTTTGCCGGGTTCATCATCTTCGGCAAGTCGGATGATCGCGAGGCAGGGCCGAGCGCCCAGGCCAAGCTCGCGTCCTCGAGCAAACAGAAGCGCCCGCGAACGGCCTCTGCTGGCAAGCGACAGGCGCAAAAGGCAAAATAGACCGACGACCTTTGGCCCACGATCGCTGGGCTCCGCCAACCGGGCGCGACCGATTCACGGCAGCCCGTCACGGGCTGGGTCGTCACGCCGACGACATGGGCGTTGGGTGAATCCCCAAGCCGTCGGGCCGACGGCTGGGTATTGTTCCTGCGGATTGGATCAGGAGGCGGTTCGTCCCGCCCGCTGATCGCGGTGAGCTTGTTCTGACCGGGATGGGCATCGTCGCCCGCGGAGGACAGGCACCCGACCGGGCGCGGCCAACCCGCTGCGTCACCAGCATGCAAGCCTTCCCAAGCCTCCGGGCCGCACATATATTTCTCGCGACTGGCTGCTGCCCATCCTTGGGAGGATTTTCGATGGCGACACTGCAGAACTTCGATGCCGAGATCGCAAAGACACGCAGAGCGGTCGAGGACATGCGGTCGAAGATCGAACAGTCGGGCACCATCCTGGAGAAGATCGCCACGACCAACGAGAAGATCGGCGCCTCCGAGTTCGACATCGAGAACGCTCGCATCCAGGACGTGATCGCCCAGCAGAAGGTGATGGAAGCCAACATCGCGGACCTGATCATCGGGCTGGAGGACGCCACCAACGCCTTCGGCTCGGAGTTCGAGAACATGAAGAGCTTCACCGGCTGGGAGAGCTTCGTCGGCATCTTCTCAGAGGAGGCCAAGCAGCGCATGCGGACCGACCGGGTGCGCAACATGTCGCTGGCCGGCAACCTGCAGGAACTGCTTGCGAAATCGGACACCATCGTCGGCATCCTCAAGGCGCAGAAGGAAGTGCTGAACGAGCGCTACAAGACCTCCGAAGCCAGCCTCGCGAGCGTCATCGAGCGCCGCAAGAGCACGATGGCCGAGTTGGAAGCCGTCCAGAAGCGCATCGAAGAGCTGAACCCCCTGCTTCTCGACATCGAAAACAGGATCGCCGCCTCCACCAGCCAGAGCGAGCGCACCCAGCTCGAAGGCGACCGCTCCAAACTCGCGACCGAGTACAATGAGAAGCAGGCCAAGGAGCAGGAACTCTTGGCCGAGAGCCAGACGCTGGAGCGCTACACTTCGATGTTCCAGACCTTCGTCGACTCGCTCAACAACCAGATCGCGGCCCAGAACACGCTCATCAACAAGCTGACCATCGATACCGAGCAGCGCATCGTCCTCTACAAGGCGCTGGAAGACTCGCTGAAGACAGCGGCCCAGCAGGACGTCGCACACAAGATCAACACGCTGGGCAGCAAGGTCGACAACACGGCGGAGGAGACGATGGCCGGCATAGGCGCGGCCGCCCAGAAGCACATCGGCGACCTGCTCGAGCTGCACGAGAAGAACATGGTGGCGTCAGCCGATATCCAACGCCGCAAGAAGCTCGCCGACGACGCCTTCGCGCGCCGCTTCGGGGAGGTCATGCGCAAGCACAACGCGGCTGACTACGTGCAGTCGTAACGCTGGCGAGGCTCTCGCCCGTTGAGCGCGTCAGTACCCCCCTCTGGCCTGTTAGCCATCTCCCCCTCAAGGGGTGAGACAGAGCGACCTCGCTGCCAGGCATGCCCATGACCACTGCCACCGAAGATCCGGCCCTCCGCTATTTCACGGCCATCGGCGCTGCGCTCGATGGCCTCAGCGTCTTCATGCGCGACGACCGTTCGCCGCTCTACCGCCACGGCATCGTCGCCAAGATCGTCGCGGATTACATTGCACGGCTGGAAATCTCGTTCGGCTGCTGGAAGAACCGGCTCGGCTTCATGGACCGGTTCCGAATTTCGCGCGCCGACAGCGGCTTTCCCGTCTACCAGAACCTGCTGGAACTGGAGAACGACCGCCGTACTGCCGAAAAGCGCCTGGCGGACTTCCCAGAGCCTGATGAACTGCGCGCCGAGATGGCCGACTTCATCCTGCGCCACAAGGAGTTCCCGGCCGCGCTGCAGAGGTCGATGGCTGAGCGGCTCTACCTGGAGGACGTCAGCGAGGGGCTGGTCTTCAGCCCGTTCAACCTCGCCCAGACGGTAAAGGTGTCGGTCAACCCCACGACCGGGCGGCCCTATTATCTCGTCCATTGGGCGACCTTCGACGGCACCGCCAACCTGCCGCTCGTCTACATGCTGACCGTGGAGGACTCCTCCCCCGCCCTGATGAAGCAGCTCGTCACCGAGAACGGCAAGCTGAACCCCGGGGTGCAGATCCCCCTGCCCGTCGAGGGCCTGCTCAATCCGGAGTTGGCCCACCGCTTCGACGATTTCACCGAGAAGAACTCGGCCTACACCTTGTCGCCCGTGACGATCGCCGGCAATCTCGACCGGGATTTCGAGACGCTGCATCCCAAGCAACTGCGCCGCGTGGTGCTAGGACCGTTCTATTCGGCAGGCATCACGGAGAACAACACGGTCGTCACCGAGGTCTTGTCGAAGGTCCGTCGCCCCGAGAACGCCTGGCTCCTGACCTGGACCATCCAGGAGGTCTTCTCCAAGGCGGAGCGTCCCGGACGCCGGGGCTTCTGGTCGTCGGCGAAGGCGACGCAGGAGTTCCACATCGAAACCGACGACCTTGAAGCGGCGCGCATGGGCGTCTCGGCCTACGAGAAGCACGCGCTGGTGCCCCACGAGGCCTATCAGGCGCTCTATGCGACAGGCGATGCACGCAAGGTCTTCGACGGCTACAAGGTGCACATCCTGTCGCGCGGGCAGGTGATCAGCGATGTGTGAGGGACAAGTTCCATCGCTGCCCGTGGGGAGGAGCACTGAATGGATGCCGGACTGACCACGATCGATGAATCCGACATCGACAGGCATCGCCCCACGGCGCAGTCGATGATCACCCGCGTCGTGGTGATGGAGGACGCCTCAAGCCAATCCGGCACGACACTGGCCGGCACCGGGCGCCGTTTCGTCTCCCCCGTCAGCACTGGTTCCGTCCGACGCACCCGCGAGGTGGAACTGACGAAGACGGTGCAGTCGATCCGACCCGACGACACGCTGATGTCGATCCCGCAGCACGCCCTGCTCTACCGCGCGCGACGCGGCATCGCCGTGGCCCTTGCGGTGGCGGAGGTGTTCGCACGCTCCACCGATCTCGAGGGCCTGCAGACCAGGAACACCCACACGCCGCTGCAGGGCGAGGACGCCGCGCGCTTCAAGAAGCTGCTATCGGCGTCGGCCTATGTCGCTGCCTTCGCGCTCGCCTCCTACCTCTGGCAACTGGTGGAGGCCGACGGCGAGGCGCCGAACGACGTCGCCGAGCCGAGCTTCCTGTTCGACACGCCGCAGGACGCGATGAAGTCGCTGGTGGCCGGGCTGGACACGGCGCTCAAGGGCGCGAAGGACGACGCCGACCTCTCCATCCGCGCCAAGACTTTCGCCCGGATTGCGGTGGACGGCCTGCTGGCGCGCAAGGCCCGCTTCGACGGGCTGGGAGCCTTCGAGGATACCCATATCCGCATCGATTCCGACGACTTCACCCTCGACGGTTTCGACGTGGCGCCCGGCCGCAAGGCCAAGCCGCTTGTGATGACCTTCAAGAAACCGGAGGAAGTCGTCGGCAACCACATCGCGAAGTACCAGGCCCTGAAACTCGCCAAGATGCTGATGGCCTACGACCTGGATCGCCAACTGAACCCCTTCGTCGAACTCGGCGGCTTCCTTTTCACCTTCATCGGCGACGGCGCGCCGGGCACGGGCAAGACCACCCTGATCCAGATGATCGCCGGCCTGCTCCACGGCTATTGCGAGATCGCCGGCTACCCGTTCCACTACGAGAATTTCGGCGTCGACCAGATCTCCTCCTACCAGGGCAAGTCGGGCCAGAACTGCCGCCAGTTCATCAACAACGTGCTCGATCCGCGCGCCATCGGCTTCGGCACCATCGACGACATCGACCAGGTGGCGGCGAAGCGTTCCGACGACCGTGCATCTGCCGGCCAGCAGGAAATCACCGGCGTGCTGATGGACGCATTCGCCGGCGCCGGCACGGTGGTGCGCGGCAACTGCACTTTCGGCATGTTCTCGAACTATCCCGAAAACGTCGACGATGCGCTTAGGCAGCGCGCCGGAGCGCGATGGCTGGTCGACGGGCCGCAGACGCGCGAGGACTACATCGACATCTTCGTGCTGCTTGCCGGCAAGAACCACAAGATTCCGCTCGGCGATCACAAGCTCTATGCCGCGCAGGAGATCCAGCGCGCCGTTTCGGAGGCGTACGAGGAGCACTCCAGGCCAACGGAGGAAGGGCTGGCGCGCGTCTACGAGCGCTTCATGAAGGAGCACGGCCCGCCGAAGACTCTGGAGGACGTGGGCACCTACCTGCACATGATCAAGGAGGCGGAGCCGCGCTTCACCGGCCGGGCCATCAAGAACGTCACCGACGCAATCAAGATGCGGGCAATGGACATCGAGCTGCCCGACGACTGGTTCGCCACGCCGGACGCCTTCATGCGCAAGCCCTACGACGAGAAGAAGGCGATGATCGAGGAACTGCGCGGGCCGTTTTCGATGGACATGGTGATGCAGGAGATCAATCGCTACGCCGATTCCGAGTTCCGCTACTCCGACAGGTCCGACGACGCGGCGGTCAGCAAGCTGATCCGCGATGCGCGGCTCAGGGAGCGGGCAGTGAAGGAGATGGAGGAATTGAAGGCGAAGGGGCTGTGGAATGCTTAGCCGCCGATTGCCCCTCATCCGCCTCTCGGCACCTTTTCACCGCCCACGGAATGGCCGGTCGAGCGAGACGGCGGTAGCTTTCGATATGAAGTATCTGCCGGCCGACAATCCGGAGCCCACGACTTGAGCGTTTGCGCCGCCCCTCATCCGCCCTTCGGGCACCTTCTCCCCGTGAACTGGGAGAAGGAATAGCGCCATGGAACTGCTCCGCGACAACGAGCTGATCTACGGACGGTTGCTGCCGGTGGAGGAACCGCACCTGATCGAGCGCTACAACCGCGCGCTCGCGGCCTTCGGCCTGCCGCCGACGAAGCTCACCTCCTTCCAGATCGACCGTTCCGGCTTCTCGCCGCAGATCGCCGAGGAACTGGGTGACCCGCACTACCTGGACCCCAACGAGGTCAACCGCCGCTTCATCATCCTGACGCCGACCCAGATCGAGCTGCCGGTGGTGCATACCGCGTTCTCCAACACCTCCCAGCTTCTCTACGAGTTCATGACCGCCAACCAGCGCGCCATCAACGCGCTGACCATCAAGGACGTGATCTACGGCGAGATCGAGGATTCCGTTTCCAAGGTCGAGGACATCGAGGACCTCCTGTCCATCAACCAGGTGGAGTTCCGGGTGCTTTCCGCCGAGGATCTGCTCGGCAAGGCGGCCGAACTCGGCAAGCTGGTGGACCGGCTGAAGCGCGAGCCGGATGCCTGGCGCGACGACGACATGCTGAACCGCATGGTCGAGTTGGCGAAGGCCTGCGGCGACATTCGCGAGAACGCGTTGGTGCCCGACCAGGTGATCTTCCGCCACAACGCCTTCTGGACCAGTCATTTCGGCGGCCTCTACATCTTCGTCGATTCCGGCATGACGACAGTGATCGCCTCGCCCACCGCGCCCGGCTTCCGTCGCTCGCGCCCCTGGCAGGTGAGCTACCTGTCGATCGACGACGCAGACCGCATCTTCGCCTTCCTCGCCGAGACCGGACGGATCGAACTGCCCCGCGCCTCCTGGATCGAGCGGTCAGGCTATCTGGAACATCGCGCCGAGACGCTGGTGGCCTCGCTGGTGCACGAGGCCAACCCGGACACCGATTTCCGCCACGTCGACAAGGTCTGGTTGCAGACCTGGCTGCACGCCAACGCCGCCCAGGTGCAGCGGGATGGCAACTTCCCCTTCCTGAACGCCGCAAAGCGCGAGATCTCCCAGCTCGGGCAACTGCGGATGGCGGACGTCCTTCCGAAGCACCGCTTCCTCGTCGTCCGCGCCAGGCCCGACCATCCCGATGCCTGGCTTACCAACCGGCTGATCTCGGAATTCGTGCCCTTCGACTTCGTTTCCCGATACATCTTCAACAAGCAGGGCTTCTACCGTGACTACGAGAGCTGGAGCGAGCCAATCCGCAGCCATGTTGTGAACGTGCTGAAAACCACATATCTGAAGGACAAGCAGGCCCTTCGTTCACGGCTCTACGGGCTCGGGGACTGAGGGGCGGCGCCACGGCGGGTTCGACTTTCCCGGACACCGTGCGCGTGAAGGAGGGAGGAAGGCCGCATGCTCGACCCGATCGTGAACTTCTTCACCTGGGTCTTCCAGATGGTCGGGCGAGCGATCGGCTTCGTCATCGGCGTGGTGCTGTGGCCCTTCATGTGGGCCGGGCGCTGGTACACGCAGCGCGGCTGGATCCTCAAGACGATCGTCGGCGTCGTGCTCGTCGGCCTCATCGCCATGTACGTCATGTTCGTCTGGAACACCCAGGTCTGGACGAACTTCAATCCGAACTACGTTGACGCCTACACCTTCGGCCCGCCGGCCGGAACGCGCGAAGAAGTCTCGAACGAGGGCGCCGAGGGCGCGGTTACGACGTGCACCACCTCCGGCATCGTCACAGTGACCTCCGGCCTGATCGACTTCAACGTCAACCAGAACGCGTGGATTTCCTCCACGCTGGCCTACAAGCTCGGGCTGTTCGGAATCGACTGGGACCGCACGCCATGGTTCGACAACAAGGCCTCCTTCCAGCGCGGCATCCACCAGGCGGTTCGGCGCACGGCAGTGGAGCTGGTGGACACGATCGGCCGCGTCCGCGGCACCAGCCAGATCGACCAGAACCTGCAGGATGCGCGCGGCGCCGTCGAATTCGACGAGGAGACCTGGTATTTCGGCTTCCACCCGTTTGGCCCCAAGACGCCCACCCCGAGCTTCTATCGTACGGCGATCCAGAAGTTCGACGCCTTCAACAAACGCCTTCTGGCATGCGAGGTCGTGTTCAATGCGCGGGCCGACAATCTCGCCCGCTTCGTCGATCGCATTGCCAGCGACCTCGGCTCGACCTCCGAGATCCTCAGCCGGCAGTCGCAGGCCGGCAACAGCTGGCTCGACGCACGCGCCGACGACCGCTTCTGGTTCGCCTACGGCCAGCTCTATGGCTACTACGGGATACTGAAGGCAGCGCGCGCCGACTTCCGCGCCGTCATCGAGACCCGCGGCCTGGTCCCGCTCTTCAACCAGCTCGAGCAGCAGTTCACGGCCGCCCTGCGCATCCAGCCGCTGATCGTCTTCAACAGCAGCGAGGACGGCATCTTCGCCACGCACCTCACCACAATGGGCTTCTACATGCTGCGCGTGCGCTCGAACCTGGTGGAAATCCGGACGGTGCTGGATCGCTAAGCCTGGCGGCATCGGACGTCGCCTTGGCGGGGCTGGCGTCAGCCCTTGACCCGACACTGGAAACGATGTCCCCGAGGCTCGTCACCTTGGCGGGCATCGTGGGCGCCCTCGTGACACCCTGGGTCTCTCAATCCCACAGATGCGAGGTGCGCACGGAGAGCCGGCTACGCCGGCTGGGCCTTCCCGAAAAGGTTGTCTATGTACATCGTGAAAGAAGCGCCGAGAAACAGTTCGATCACCCCGACGCCGTTCTTGACGAACTCGAAATCTCCCTCGTCTCTCTGGAACATCCAAAGCAGGTAGTAGATCGCCGCAACAAACGGCAGGACGACGAACACGCTCGTGGCGACATAGAGCGTGTTCACCCTTGCGCCATCCGCCTTGAAATCGGCCGCCTCGTGGTCGATCGCGTAGCGCACGACGGAGACGAAATAGGCAGCCGTCAATGGCCCGATCAGCATGGCAATATCGATCCGTTCATTGAGTGGCGGCCGGTCCACATAAAGAAATATGTACGGCAGAAGCCCCACGTGCCCGACCATCACAACGATGGCGGTAAACAGCATTATGAAATACTTTTTCACGACTAGTTTCTCCGGAATCCGCTGTACATTTCACGAAGAGAAGAACAAAGAACTTCTATAGCGACATCATGCGCATTTTTGACAGGCGCTTGCTGGTACATGGTGTACGTGTACCTATCCCGCCTGGGCCTATCGCTTGATTTCGCGCTCGCTCCAAAGGATTCCGCCGCGACGAAGATCTGGCGCTCGTTGTTCCACAACTCGCCGATACTGAAGGTGAAGGTGGTGGACACAAAGAAGTCGCCAGTTAGCTGGTGATCCGATGTGTGGTGTACACAAGTCGCGGAGAACATCCCGATTCTCGGCTCGCCATATTCACAGGCTATTTTCCAGCTCCGCATCCGGCCGAAAAGATCTTCAAGTTCAGGCCGGACCCTGTCCAGGTTGTATCGCTCGACGGAGTAAGTATCGAACAGGTTGCGGAGTGGCACGGAGAAGCTGTGCACATTCGGATGTGAAGTCACCGGGATGGATGTCCGTGCGAGTCCCCCGAAGTCCCGCAACAGCTCCTCGTCCTTGGAAAGGGCGGCGATGAGTTCCCGATCATTGATGGTGAACAGCACACCGTCATACTTGTTCTGGAAGGTGTGCAACGACTCAAGTGAGCTTCCGGTTTCGGCCGCCGCGACCTCCCAGGCAGCCGCGTTGGGCCGCTCCGTCACGACCGCGACCGGTATCTCCGCGCCATCGCCATCGTCACGCTCGGCAGCGATTGCGGACTTCGCTGCAAATTGCCGGTTGGCGGTTCGCATCTGTACAAAAGTGTCTATGGGGATCAGCGCTCTGGTATCTCCTCCCCAGCTTTGCAGCGCAGACTTCGCAGCTTCGCTGACGACGTTCACCGGCGCGCGCAGTTCGCGCAGCGTTGCAGGGCCGTCATCTGCGCGCCAGATCGTGTACCCGTCGTTGCTCAATTTCTCGCGCTGGTAGGAAACAGCGCTGGGCCGGCCACTGACCGGGTCGTCAAACTTCAAGAAGATTCGGCCAGGCTCGTTCCACCCGGTCACCGGGACCGTGACGCGCCTGCCGTCGGGTGTCGGAAGAGCCATCGAGCCTTCGAGGCTGAGATCAGATCCCCGCGACACCTTAACCACGGCACCATCGGGTGAACTGAAACCCCATTCCTCGGCGAGAGCGGCCTGCAGCCACCCCGCGAGGAGGTAAGATCCCAGCACTGCCGCACGACAACCAGATGTCATGGCCAGATCCCCACATCTACAATCTTAAGATGTTTCATAAGAAAATACAAGTATAGATTGTGTCGCAATCCGCGCATCGGGCGGCTGTTTTGAGACGGCGCAATTTGGCGGGCTCGGGCTCTATGCGGTCCGCAAAATCTGCGTCATAGCCGACGCGGAAACACAGTTCGGGGAAGCCCATGGCCGAGTTCAAATCCGACATCCAGATCGCGCGCGCCGCGAAGAAGAGACCGATCCAGGAGATCGGCGCGAAAATCGGCATTCCTTCAGAGCACCTGCTGCCCTACGGGCACGACAAGGCGAAGGTGTCCGCCGAGTTCATCGCCTCCAAGCGCGGCGAAAAGGATGGCAAGCTGATCCTCGTCACCGCCATCAACCCGACACCGGCGGGCGAGGGAAAGACCACCACCACCGTCGGCCTGGGAGATGGCCTCAACCGCATCGGCAAGAAGGCCATCGTCTGCATCCGCGAGGCCTCGCTGGGGCCGAACTTCGGCGTCAAGGGTGGCGCAGCCGGCGGCGGCTATGCCCAGATCGTGCCCATGGAGGACATGAACCTCCACTTCACCGGCGACTTCCACGCCATCACCACGGCGCACAACCTGCTGGCGGCGTTGATCGACAACCACATCTACTGGGGCAACGAGCAGGGCATCGACATCCGCCGCATCGCGTGGCGGCGCGTTATGGACATGAATGACCGGGCGCTGCGCGAGGTCATCGTCTCGCTGGGCGGCGTCGCCAACGGCTTCCCGCGCGAGGGCGGCTTCGACATCACCGTCGCCTCGGAAGTCATGGCGATCCTGTGCCTAGCCACCGATCTCAAGGACCTGGAGCGGCGCCTCGGCGACATCATCGTCGCCTACCGCCGCGACAAGACCCCCGTTTATGCACGCGACCTGAAGGCCGACGGCGCGATGGCCGTGCTGCTCAAGGACGCCATCCAGCCCAACCTGGTGCAGACGCTTGAGAACAATCCGGCCTTCGTGCACGGTGGCCCCTTCGCCAACATCGCGCATGGCTGCAACTCGGTGGTCGCCACCACCACGGCGCTGAAGCTCGCCGACTACGTGGTGACGGAGGCCGGCTTCGGCGCCGATCTCGGCGCGGAGAAGTTCTTCGACATCAAGTGCCGCAAGGCCGGCCTGAAGCCCGCCGCCGCTGTGATCGTCGCCACGGTGCGAGCCTTGAAGATGAACGGCGGGGTGAAGAAGGAAGACCTCGGCCAGGAGAACATCGAGGCGGTGAAGAAGGGCTGCGCCAATCTTGGTCGCCACATCGAGAACATGAAGCAGTTCGGCGTGCCGGCGGTCGTGGCGATCAACCACTTCCACTCCGACACCGAGGCCGAGATCGCGGCGGTCAAGGAGTTTGTCGCCTCGATGGGCGAGGAGGCGATCCTCTGCCGTCACTGGGCCGAGGGCTCTGCCGGCATCGAGGAATTGGCCCACAAGGTGGTGCAGCTTGCCGAAAGCGGCGCCTCGCAGTTTGCGCCGCTCTATCCGGACGACATGAATCTCTTCGACAAGATCAACACGATCGTCAAGCGTATCTATCGCGGCTCGGAAGCGATCGCCGACAAGAACGTGCGCGACCAACTGCACCAGTGGGAGGCGGCAGGCTACGGCAACCTGCCGGTCTGCATGGCCAAGACGCAGTACTCCTTCTCGACCGATCCCAACCTGCGCGGCGCTCCCACGGGCCATGTCGTGCCGGTTCGCGAGGTGCGGCTGTCGGCGGGCGCCGGCTTCGTCGTGGCGGTCTGCGGTGAGATCATGACCATGCCCGGCCTGCCAAAGGCCCCGGCGTCGGAGAAGATCTTCCTCAACGATCAGGGCCAGATCGAAGGCCTGTTCTGACGATCAAGACCGCAGGCGCCGGGTCCGGGATTACCGCGTCCCCCTGATCCGGCGCTGGCACTGCAGCAGCGGACACGACGGCGAATCGGCGGACCGCACGCTGCGCCGCGTGGTCATCTGACCCACCGCGCAGTAGCCGTTGCTCGCAACGAACGTGCCGGTGAGCGGCAGGCCCGGGACCTGGGCAGAGGTCCACTGCACGACGGCCCTCCCGGACCCCTCGACAGCCGCCTGCAGCCGGGAGCAGCTCATGCCCCCGGCGTTGAGGACCTCAAGTGCGTGAGCGCTGCCGCCGGCGGCGATGAGGACGACAAGCGCTGCGGTCAATCTGGTCATGGGGCGGCCTCTCCCGGTCAGACGTCGGTTCCCCCCGGACATTCACACGGCCGAAAGCGGCAGCTGTCCAGCCTTCCGCGTTCACATGCGCGTCACCGCCAGCGTGGAGCCCCGTGATCGGACATCAGGACCCTATTTGGCGTCGATGAAGTCCCTGACGGCCCTGTTGTAGCCCTCCGGGTCCTGCAGCATGGCGAAGTGGCTTGTGTTGTCGAGGATCACCAGCTTCGCGCCCGGGATCACCGATGCGATGTATTCCGTGTGCTCGCGCTTGATCGCCTCGTCATGGTCGCCCACCACGATCGCGGTCGGCACAGTGATCTTCTCCAGCTGTTCCTTCGTCCAGGAAGGCTGGCTTGCCCACATCTGGCCGATCTGCTCGACGAAGGCGTCGTATTCGCCAGGCGTCTTCGACATCTTCGCGTAGTCCCGCCCCGACCGCTCGATATAGGCGCCGAAGGTCTTGTCGGTCTCCACGCCGGGATCGACGCCGTCGGTCGTCACGTTGGCGGCGTGGGCGAACAGGCGCGTCAGGCGCTCGGGATGGGTCATGGCGATGTCGATGCCGATGATGCCGCCGTCGCTCCAGCCAACCAGCGCGGTCTTGTCGACCTTCAGGTAGTCCAGCAGGGCGAGATAGTCGGAGGCCATCAGGTCGTAGCCGTAGGGATCGGCGTTGCGTGTCGAGCGCCCGTGACCGCGGCTGTCTGCCACGATCACCGTGTGATCCTTCGACAGGTCGGCGACCTGCGCCGACCAGACGTCGCCATGGCCGAGACCACCATGGATGAGAAGCACCGGCTCGCCCTTCCCGAAGACCTGGTAGTACATCTCGATGCCGTTGACCGGCGCGTAGCCGCTCTGTTCCGGCTTGGGCATGGGCGCAGGCTCGGGCAGCGTCTGCCATCGCTCCTCGGCGAGCGATGGTGCGGCGAAGGCCACCAGGGCGGCTAGGACCAGTGATTTCAGCAACAGCTTCATTGGCGACGTCCCTCCTGTCGGAGGTCGGATTAGCTGCCGCAGCGGAAGGCTTGTCAACGCGCCGGCGCAGAATTCCGCCGCGCGCCGCCGTCACGGCATGAGCTGGCCGCCATTGACCTCCAGGATCTGGCCCGTGACGTAGCCGGAGAGCAGGTCCGAGGAGAGGAACAGATAGGCGCCGACGCACTCCTCGGGGGTGGCGGCGCGGCCCATCGGGATCGTGGCCACCATCGCCGCCATCTGCGCCTCGTTCGAGTAGCGATCATGGAAGGGCGTCAGGATCACGCCGGGAGCAACCGCGTTCACCCGGATGCCGTGACCGACGACCTCCTTGGCAAGGCCGCGCGTATAGTTCGACACGAAGGCCTTGGCCGACGCGTAGAGGCCGGCCCCGCCGCCCCCACCGTTGCGCGCTGCCACCGACGAGGTGCTGACGACGAAGCCGCCCTGCCGCTTCAGCCAGGGCAAGGCCGCGCGTGTCGCCTCGACCACCGACCGGCAGTTTAGATCCATCACCCTGTCATAGTGGGCTTCCTCGAGGTCGGCGTAGGGTACGCGGCCGAGCATGCCACCGGCATTGTTCACCAGCCCGTCGAGCCGGCCGAAATGGCTTGCCGTCTCCTCGACGACCCGACGCGCCTCCGCGCCGATCGACACGTCGCCCTGGACGAGGAAGACATCCCCGCCCTTCTCGGCTATCTGCTGTGCCAGGGTCGTGGCGGCGTCGCTGCTGGCGTTGAAGTGCAGGCCGACGCGGCAACCCTGCGCTGAATAGGCAGACACCAGCGCCGCCCCGATACCCGTCGAGCCGCCGGTGACCAGCACCACCTTGCCGGCGAGATCCGGTACGACCAGCCTTGAAAACAGTTCCGACGACATCAAAACCTCCCTGAAGCGCGGCGACGGTACACCGATGCAAGCGGCCAACGCCAGAGGTGTGGCAGCGCCCTGTCGCGGCCGCCCTGCCCCGTGCTAGATCGCCACCTCGAAGGAGACCGACGCATGCAGAAATCCATCGAGACAATCCTTGGCGACACCGAGGGCGTGGCCTACACCTTCCCCGTCTATCGCTTCGAGGGCAGCGATCCCGGGGCGCCCGCCGCCTACATCCAGGCGGCCCTGCATGCCGGTGAGCTTCCGGGGGTCGTCGCCATCGACGTCCTGATGCCGAAGCTGCGGAAGGCCGAGGAGGAGGGACGCATTCGCGGACGGCTGACCGTCGTCCCGGCGGCGAATCCGGTCGGCCGCGCGCAGTACCATTTTGGTTACATCCAGGGCCGGTTCCATCTCGGGACCCGCACCAATTTCAACCGCGACTTCCCGTTGCTGGAACGCCCGGACCCGGCGCTCGCTGAGGTCGCCGGGGGCACGGTGGACCAGCGCCTGAAGCAACGGCTGCTGGCGCTCTCCGTCGGCCACGACATCGTGCTCGACCTGCATTGCGACGACGAGGGCGTTGCCTACCTCTACGTGCCCCGTGCGCTCTGGCCGTCCATGCAGGATTGCGCCGCCGCCATGGGCGTGGACGCCGTGATCCACTGGGACGGGCAGTCGGGCGCCTCCTTCGACGAGGCTTCGCTGCACCCCTGGCTCCAGCTTTCACCCGAAGCGGCCGGGTTGGACCGCAAGGTTGTGACGACCGTCGAGTACAGGGGCCTCCTCGACGTGAGCCGCGAAACCGCCGAGGCCGATGGCGAAGGCCTGTACCGGCTGCTCGTCGCCCGCGGCGTGATCTTCGACGAGACGATCACGGCGCAGCGAGAGTTCACCGGCGTCGTCGCGCCGATCGAGAACATCGACGTGGTGACGGCGCCGCGGGCCGGCGCGATCCTGTTTGACGTCGCGCCCGGCGACCGCGTCGCCAAGGGCGGTCGTATCGCCACCATCATTCATGCCGCCGGTGAGGAGAAGGGCTCGACGGAGGTGCTGGCCCCGCAGTCGGGCTACGTCCTCACCCGCGTCTGCCGTCGCTCGACCTATGCCGGCGACGACCTCGTCAAGCTCGTCGGCGACGGACCGAGCAGCAACGCCCGCGAGGGCGCGCTGGAGGCCTGAGTATCCAGGCAGCGCGCCCGCAGGCGTGACTGGACAGCGGCATCGGGCAAGTCCTCGTCGCCGCCCGTTCTCGTGCGACGATCGATCGCCAGGTTGAGCATCGGCTCTGGAAAGTAAAAGCTGTTGCAAGGCCTTTTCATCGCCGCTATGGAATCCGGCATGCACACGTCCAAGTCGATCAAGACCGTCTGGTGGTGGAGCTGCTGACAGCGGCTCCGAACAGCGCGTGCGCGTGAAGTAATGGGTGGCCGCAGGAGAAGTCCGGGCGGCCATTTGCTTTTCCAGCGCCTTCCGGACCCGGCCTAGCGGGAATGGATGGAGACAGAGATGACGGTCGAAGTGCTTCGGGACGGCGCAGAGAAATTTGTCACCGCGGGGGGCGTGACAATTGTCCGCCGCCGCCACGAGACCCCCTACGAAGGCGCCATCGACTCCTATGTCGAGGGACTGAACACGCGGCGCGGCGCGGTCTTCTCCTCGAACTATGAATTCCCCGGGCGGTACACGCGCTGGGACACCGCGATCATCGATCCGCCCATCGTCATCTCTGCCCGCGGCCGGGCGATGCGGATCGAGGCGCTGAACAAGCGGGGCGAGATGATGCTGCCGCTCTTCGCGCGCCGCCTCCTGGCCGAGACGGACGTCACCCTCACCCAGACCACGACGCGCCGGCTGGCTCTCACCATCGCCGAGCCGGGCCGGGTCTTTACCGAGGAGGAGCGCTCGCGCATGCCCTCGGTGTTCACGGTGCTGCGGGCGATCACGGCGCTGTTCCATACCGACCAGGATTCCAACCTGGGCCTCTACGGCGCCTTCGGCTACGACCTCGCCTTCCAGTTCGATCCGGTGGAGCTGAAGCTGCCGCGCGCCGATAGCCAGCGCGACCTCGTGCTCTACCTGCCGGACGAGATCCTCGTCGTCGACCACCATGCCGCCGCCGCCTGGCACGACCGCTACGACTATTCGGGCGACGGCTTCGACACCGCCGGCCTGCCGCGCGACAATGCGGAAGAGCCGTTCCGCCCCGCCGATCGCATTCCGCCGCGCGGCGACCATGAGCCCGGCGAGTACGCGGCCCTGGTGCGCAAGGCTATGGAGAGCTTCCGGCGCGGCGACCTGTTCGAGGTGGTGCCCGGGCAGATGTTCTACGAGCGCTGCGAGACGCTGCCCTCCGAGATCTCGCGCCGCTTGAAGACCATCAACCCGTCGCCCTACTCGTTCTTCATCAATCTCGGCGAAAACGAGTTCCTGATCGGCGCCTCGCCCGAAATGTTCGTGCGGGTGAACGGCCGGCGCGTCGAGACCTGCCCGATCTCCGGCACGATCAAGCGCGGCGACGACGCCATCGCCGACTCCGAGCAGATCCTGAAGCTGCTCAACTCCAAGAAGGACGAGTCGGAACTGACCATGTGTTCCGACGTGGACCGCAACGACAAGAGCCGGGTCTGCGAGCCGGGCTCCGTGCGCGTGATCGGCAGGCGACAGATCGAGATGTATTCGCGGCTGATCCACACGGTCGACCACATCGAGGGGCGCCTGCGCGCCGGCATGGACGCCTTCGATGCCTTCCTGAGCCACGCCTGGGCAGTGACCGTGACCGGGGCGCCAAAGCTCTGGGCCATGCGCTTCATCGAGAATCACGAGAAGAGCCCCCGCGCCTGGTACGGCGGGGCGATCGGGATGGTTCACTTCAACGGCGACATGAACACCGGCCTGACGCTGCGCACGATCCGTATCAAGGACGGGATCGCCGAAGTGCGCGCCGGTGCGACGCTGCTCTACGACAGCGTCCCGGAAGAGGAAGAAGCCGAAACCGAGCTGAAGGCATCCGCCATGCTGTCTGCCATCCGTGATGCAAAGACCGGCAACGCAGCCGGAACAGACCGGAGCCCGTCGCGCGTCGGCGACGGCGTGAAGATCCTGCTGGTCGACCACGAAGATTCCTTCGTGCACACGCTGGCGAACTATTTCCGCCAGACCGGCGCGACAGTCTCGACCGTGCGCACGCCGGTGCCGGAGGAACTGTTCGACACCATGCGCCCGGACCTCGTCGTCCTGTCGCCCGGACCCGGCATGCCGAAGGACTTCGACTGCGCCGCCACGATCCGCAATGCGCGCAAGCGCGACCTGCCGATCTTCGGCGTCTGCCTCGGCCTGCAGGCGCTCGCCGAGGCCTATGGCGGGGAGCTGCGGCAGCTGCATGTGCCCATGCACGGCAAGCCGTCGCGCATCCGCGTGTCGAAGCCGGGCATCATCTTCTCCGGGTTGCCGAAGGAGGTGACGGTCGGCCGCTACCACTCGATCTTCGCGGACCCGGTGCGGCTGCCGGACGAGTTCGTCGTCACGGCCGAGACGGAGGACGGGGTCATCATGGCCTTCGAGCACCGCAAGGAGCCCATCGCGGCGGTGCAGTTCCATCCTGAGTCCATCATGACGCTCGGCCAGAACGCCGGTATGCGCATGATCGAGAACGTCGTGGCGCACCTGCCCCGCAAGGCGAAGGAAAAGGCGGCGTAGGTGAACGAGGAATCGCCTGCCCCCGACTCGAAACTCAGGGTTCTGCAGCTCGCAGGATGGTCGATCGCCGTCGCCTTCTGCGTGCTTGCCCTGAAGCTGCTTGCCTGGCGCATCACCGGATCGGTCGCGCTCTATTCCGATGCCCTGGAATCGATCGTCAACGTGGTGACGGCGATCGCTGCGCTCTGGGCCATTCGCATCAGCCACCGGCCAGCGGACATGGACCACCAGCACGGCCACCACAAGGCCGAGTACTTCGCTGCCGTGCTGGAAGGCGCCATGATCATCCTGGCCGCCCTGCTGATCATGTCGCAGGTGCTGGAAGCGCTCCGAAACCCGGGCCCGCTGGAACAGCCGTGGGAGGGGCTGGCGATCAACGGCATCGCCGCCGTGGTGAACGCCGCCTGGGCCTACGTCCTCATCCGCCGGGGAAGCGCGGCGCGCTCGCCCGCGCTGGAGGCCGACGGCCGCCATCTCATGACCGACGTCTTGACGTCGGGCGGCGTCATCGTCGGCCTGGTTCTGGCCGTGTTGACGGGCTGGACGATCCTCGACCCGCTGCTTGCCGCGCTCGTGGCGATCAACATCCTCTTCCAGGGCTGGAAGATCATGGGAGAGTCGCTCGGCGGCCTGATGGACAAGGCCGTCAGCACCGAGCAGCACATCCGGATTCGAGACATCATCTCCGCCAACTCGAAGGGAGCGATCGAGGTCCACGACCTGAAGACGCGGATCGCCGGCCGCGCCACCTTCATCGAGTTCCACCTGATTGTCGATGCCGGCATGACGGTGCGCGAGAGCCACGTGATCTGTGACCGCATCGAGGATGCGCTGAGGGCCGAGATCCCCTCGGTCCGGGTCATCATCCACGTCGAGCCTGACGACGAGGCAAAGCTTCCGCCCGGCACCGTCGCGGTGCCCTTCGCCTGACCGGGTCGGCCGGAGCGAGCCTCCGGCCATTTCCCCACCCCACCATGGCGCGTCGCGGCGCTCCGTGACCGGATTTTCTCTTTCGAGCTGTCGGATCGGTCGCCCTCTTGCCGTCCTTGTTGTCGAGGATCATCGTCTCGCACCAGCCGCCAGCGCGCGCAGCGGTGCGGGAGGGAGCCAAACCGAGGAGGAGAGGATGGCTACCGACACCTGTCTCTTGCTGGGAACCAAGAAGGGCGCATTCATCCTGCGCAGCGACGAGAGCCGCCGCGACTGGGCGCTCGGGGGTCCCTATTGCGAAACCTGGCCGACGAACCACGTGATCGCCGATCCGGCGACGGGGACGATCTACGCCGGCGGCGGCAACGAGTGGTTCGGGCCTGCCGTGTGGAAATCCACCGACATGGGAAAGACCTGGACGCATTCCAGCGAAGGCCTGGCCTATCCCGAGGGCGAGCAACCGGTGAAGGCGGTGTGGAGCCTCGCGATCCACGACGGCGTCCTCTACGCCGGCGTGCAGCCTGCCGGCCTTTTCCGCAGCGACGATGGCGGCGAGACCTGGAAGCACCTGGAAGGACTGCGAAACCACCCCTCCCGCCCGCACTGGAACGAAGGCGGCGCCGGCCTGATCCTGCATGTGATCGTGGTCGATCCCGAAGACGGCGACCGGATATGGGTCGGAATCTCGGCGGCGGGCGTCTTCTACTCCGGCGACGGTGGCAGGACGTGGGAGCCGCGCAACAGTGGCACGCGCGCCGACTTCTTCCCTGAGGACCAGAGATACCCCGAGTTCGGCCAGTGCGTGCACAGCCTGGTGAAGGCATCAGGCAAGCCGCAACGCCTCTACCAGCAGAACCATTGCGGCATGTATGTGAGCGAGGACGGCGGGCGGAAGTGGATCAGCATCGAGGCCGGTCTCCCCTCCGATTTCGGCTTCCCGGCGGCCGCACATCCGCGCGATCCCGATACGCTCTACCTGCTGCCGCTGAACGGCGCCGCGCAGGGCCGCTTCGTGCCGGACGCCCGGGCGGCGGTGTGGCGCACGCGCGACGCCGGCAGGAGCTGGGAGGACCTGCGCGAAGGGCTTCCGCAGCAGAACGCCTATTTCGGCGTGTTGCGGCAGGCGATGGCAACCGACCGCCACGATCCCGCCGGCGTCTATTTCGGCACCAACACCGGCTCGCTCTACGGAAGCATCGACGAAGGCGCGACCTGGCAACCGATCGCCCACCACCTGCCGCCGGTGCTCTCCGTCGAGACGCTGGTGACGCCTCGGTGACTGAGATGCCGACCCGCGCGCCGCCGCATCCTGCGGAAGCGAGCCCCGCCCGGGTTCGCGTCCGGCTGCCGGGCGCGCTCGTCGACCTGTTCCCCGGCGCGCCCCGGAGCCTCGACATCGATGCGGCCACCGTCCGGGACATGATCGAAGAGCTCAACCGGCGCTGGCCGGGAATGCGCGACCGGCTGTGCGACACGACGCCGGCGGTGCGCCGCCACATCAACATCTTCATCGACGGTGAGCGGGCGAGGCTGGAAACACGCCTGCCGCCCGGTGCGGAGGTCTTCATCCTGACGGCAATCAGCGGCGGCTGAGCGGGGCCGCCGCGCGGCCCGCATGGCTGGAAAGGCGGGAGAGATCGGCATAGAAGGCCGAATGCCTGCCTCCCCGCCTCCCCCGCCGGGACCGCTCTCCGCGCTCCCGAAATGGCTTCAATGGACCGTCCTCCTCGCGTTGTCGCTGCTGCTGGTGGTGACGTTCGACGCCATGAGCGTTCCGGCCGCCCTGCTGATCGGCGCGATGATCGCGGCCATCGCACTGGGGATGTCCGGCGCCACGATCCGCGCCCCGCGAATGGCCTTCGCCATCGCACAGATGATCCTGGGCAGCGTCATCGCGAGCGCCATCCGCATCGACATCGTCGCCACGATCGCCGCCGACTGGCTCCCGGTTGCCATCGCCGTCGTGTCGACCGTCGCTGCGTCGAGCTTCCTTGGCTGGTCGATCAGCCGCCTGCGCATCCTGCCCGGCACCACGGCGGTCTGGGGCTCCGCACCCGGGGCCTCGACGGCGATGGTGCTGATGGCCGAAACCTTCGGCGCGGATGTGCGGCTGGTGGCATTCATGCAGTATCTGCGGGTCGTGATGGTGACCTTTGCCGCCGCGATGGTCGCGCGCATTTGGGTGGAGCCCACGGCAGCGCAGTCCACCCATGTATGGTTTCCTCCGATCGATCCCGCGGCATTCGGAGGTACCCTCCTCGTGGCGGCCCTGGGCGGAGCCTGCGGCCGGCTGCTGCGGCTACCCTCTCCCTACTTTCTCGGCGCGTTCATCGTCGGGATCGCCTTCAACCTTGGCGGCATCGTCACCTTCCAGCACCCGCAATGGCTGCTGGCGGCCAGCTATGCCGTCATCGGCTGGACGGTGGGCCTGCGCTTCGACCGGGCAATCGTGCTGCGAGCGGCGAGGTCGCTTCCTCTCATCATGCTGTCAATCCTGCTGCTGATGGCGTTCTGCGGTGTCATCGCATGGCTGCTCGTGATCGAGCTCGGCATTGATCCGCTGACCGCCTATCTCGCGACCAGCCCGGGCGGCCTGGATTCCGTCGCGATCATCGCCGCGGCCTCGAGCAGCGTTGACCTGTCGCTGATCATGGCCCTGCAGACGGCACGCTTCCTGTTCGTCCTCGTCTTCGGACCGATCATCGCGCGATATGTCGCACGAACCCTGCGGCCCTGATATCCGACCGGCGTGGAGCGATCGCCGCATGGCGCTGGCAGAGATCGCCCCTTATGGGGTAGACGGATAGCCGACCAGGGAAAGCGCCCGATTGGCGACTTTCGCGGGCGGGGTGCTTGGAGAGGGGACATGTCTGGGCAGATTCAGTCGCGACCCACCGCGCGAGCGGCCGGCGGCCGCATACCGTCGTGGAGTCGGCCGCTGAGCTGGCTGCTGAGCGTCGTCCTCGTGGTCGTGATCGTCGCAGTTTCGGGTGTGCTGGTGCTTCTGGACTACCAGCGCAGCCAGAAGGAAGCGGTCACCAACGTGGGCGCTGCGATGAGCGCGCTTTCCTCCCGACTTGCGGACCGGCTCCATGCCATCGGCTCGGATTCGCTGATGCCAGTAACGCTGGTCAGCAAGCTCGCCCTTGCCTTCCTCACGCCGCCCCCGGACGGTCTGGGAACGAAGATGACCATTGCGCGCGAGGCCCTCGCGCAGGCTCCGGAGCTCGACGGGCTCTATGTCGGCTATCCCGATGGCTCGTTCTTCCACGCGATCCGCCTGACCTCCGAAGGATGGCGCAAGGCACTGGAAGCTCCGGAAGGCGCCGCGCTGGCCATCCGCACCATCACGCCGCCCGGAGCGGGAGGAGAGGACAAGCGCCTCTTCCTGGATGATTCCGGCAAGATCATCGAACAGCGCGTCCACCCGGCGAACGGCTACGATCCGCGCACGCGACCCTGGTACAAGGCGGGCCTGGAGGGAGAGGGGCCGGCGTCGATCGGCCCATACCGCATGGCCACGACCGGCTCGCTCGGCATCGCGCTCTCCCAGGCGCACGCCCACAATCGGGATATCGTCGTCGGCGCCGACGTCGTCATCGACACCATCCTGGACTTCCTCCAGGACGAGAAGATCACACCCGGCACGATCACCTTCATCGCCGACGAGAACGGCCGGGTGGTCATCCATTCCGACCCGGAAGTCATGACGCGGATCGACGCCGCCGTGCAGGAGAAGGACGTCGCGGCCGCCGCCGCGGACCCGCTCGTCGAGCGGGCGCTTGCAGCAAAACTCAGCGACGCGCCGCTTCCGGTCAAAGGGGAAGACGGCCGCACCTACCTGGTCACCGAGCGTCCTCTGAGCAAGACCGTCCTGCTCGACGGCCACAACATCTTCGTGGCGGCGCCGATGGACGAACTGCTCGGTCCGGCGAATGCCGCCCTGCGCCAGGGGCTCTATGTCTCGCTGGCGGTCGTGGTCGTGGCGGTCCTGCTCGCCCTGTTCTTCGCCCATCTGGTGGCGCGGTCGCTCAACAGGCTCACGACCAGCGCCGGACGCCTGCAGGAACTCGACTTCGCCACCCCCATCGAGATCCCCACCCGGGTCAGCGAGATCCGCGAACTGGGCAACGCAATGAACAGGGCGCGCGATGCGATCCACAACTTCGCGCTTTATGTCCCGAAGGAATTCGTGCGCATGGGCATCGAGACCGGCCACTTCTCGGGGCGGTCGGCGCGGCGCGAGCAGGTGACTGCGATGTTCACCGACATCTACGACTTCACCACCATCAGCGAGCAGAACGCGCCGGAAGACGTGGTGGCCATGCTGTCGGTCTATTTCGACATCTTCAGCGAGGTGGTGACCGCGCACAACGGCACGATCATCCAGTTCCTCGGCGATTCCGTGTTCGCGATGTGGAACGCGCCGATCGCCGATGAACGGCACGCCGAGCACGCCTGCCGCTGCGCCCTGGCCGTGGAGGAGCGGGTGCGCAGGCACAACGAGCTCCAGCGCGAGCGGGGTCTGCCGGAATTCCGCACGCGCTATGGCATCCACACCGGCCTGGCGCTCGTCGGCAGCGTCGGCGCCGAGCAGCGGCTGCAGTACACGGCGATGGGCGACACCATCAACCTGGCATCCCGCCTCGAAGGGATGAACAAGCAATTCGGCACGTCCATCCTGGCAAGCGAGTCGACGATGGAGCTCTGCCGGGACGTGATCCGGTTCCGCCCGCTGGGCAAGTCGACCGCCAAGGGGCGCTCGGCTGCGGTCCAGATCTACGAAGTCGTCGGCGTCGAGGACGCCGCGACGGAAACGTCATCGAAGTCCGCGCTCCACGCCGACAAGAGCATCGCACGAAGCCGGCCTTCGACCCTTGACGCCTAGTAGCCGATTGCGCAGCCGTCCTTGCGCGGGTCGGAGCCGCCGATCAGCGTGCCCCGTTCCCAGTCGATGACGATGCCCTGCCCGCCGCCATGCGGCAGCGCACGCGGCGAGATCGTGTGGCCGCGCGCCCGCAACCCGGCGATCGTGGCCTCCGGTATGCCGTCCTCTACCTCGGTGACGTCCTCCAGGAAGAAGGCGCGCGGCGCGTCGATCGCCTGCTGGATGTCCATGCCGAAGTCCACGATGTTGCTGACGACATAAGCGTGCCCCATCGGCTGGAAATCCGCGCCCATCACGCCGAAGGACAGGCAGCAGCGCCCGTCGCGCATCGCCAGGGCCGGAATGATGGTGTGCATCGGCCGCTTGTTCGGCGCGATTGCGTTGGGGTGATCCGGCTCGACGACGAAGCCGCTGCCGCGATTGTGCAGCAGCACACCGGTGTTCTCGGTGCAGATTCCGGTGCCGAAGCCCGAGTAGATCGAGCTGATCAGCGACACCACCATGTGGTCGCGATCCACGACCGTCAGGTAGGTCGTGTCGCTCGACGGGCCCGGGAGCGCCGGCATCGGCACGCGTCTTTCGGGGTCGATCAGTGAAGCGAGCCGCTTCGCATAGGCCTTGTCGAGCAGCGCTGCGACCTCTTCGCGCATGTGGGCCGGGTCGGCGAGATGGATGTCGCGGACGCCCAGAGCGAGCCGCGCGGCCTCGAGCGCGATGTGCAGGCGCTGCGCCCCGATGGGATCGAGCCCCTTCAGGTCGAACTGTTCGAGAATGTTCAGCAGGACCAGCGCGGTCAGCCCCTGCCCGTTCGGTGGCAGCTCGACGACGTCCACCCCGCGATAGTTCGAGGAGATCGGCTCGACCACCTCACCCGTGTGGCGCGCCAGGTCTTCCGCGGCCAGCAGCCCGCCGGCGGCCTGGACGGTCGCGGCGATGTCCTCCGCAATCGCGCCCTCGTAGAACGCCCTCGGCCCACCCGCCGCGATCGCCCGCAGGGTGGCGGCGAGTGCCGGCAGCCGCATCACATGGCCTACGGCCGGCGCCTCCCCGTCCACCAGGTAGTGCTTCACCGAGCCGGCATAGGGCTTGAGCTTATGGGCCAGCACGGCCCAGTCGGCCGCCACGCGTGGCGCGACCGGGAAGCCGTTCTCGGCATAGGCGATGGCAGGTTGCAGCACGCGGTCGAGGCCGAAGCGGCCGTGCGCCGCCAGGATCGCCGCCCAGGCATCGACGGCTCCCGGCACGGTGACGGCGTGCGGCGACGTCATCGGAATCTTGCGCGGCAGGCCCGCCGCCAGCATCCGCTCGACCGTGGCGGCGGACGCCGCACGCCCCGAGCCGTTGTATCCCCAGACGGGCGTGTCCGGCCTGGCCACGAGGCAGAAGCTGTCGCCGCCGACGCCGGTCATCGCCGGCTCTACCACGCTCAGGACGGCGACGGCCGCCACCGCGGCGTCGGCAGCCGTCCCGCCGGCCTTGAGAATGTCGATCGCCGCCATGCTCGCCAGCGGATGCGCGGTCGCGGCCATGCCCTCGCGCGCGTAGACGGGCGAGCGGCCGGGCAGATGGAAATTGCGTGTCATGCGGGCTTGTGTCTCAACGATGCATCGATCCTGCCCCGGGGCGGGCGACGCACTATCCGATCCGACCGGCGCCGAGGCAACAGATGAGCCTGCCTGTGGAGAGAGAAACCTTCACATTCCCCGCGGCTTGCCTTATGCGGGCTCGGAACCGCGCGCCGGCCCGGACGAGCCCGGTCGGTCTGAAATCGAGAGCTTTCGTTGATGTCCATTCCCTCCTTTGACTGGCAATCCCCCACAGCCCCGCTGGAAACGGTGGAACTCGCGAAAGCCGAGAAGGAACGCGCCGGCCGCATCACCAACATGAAGGGCGTGCTGCTGCACTCGGCTCCGGCATTCCGCCTCTTTGCCGCCGTCCTGCCGCTCAAGGAAAGCCTGCGCGCTACCTTCGGCGCCCGCGCGGTCGACGTCTTCTCCCTGGCGATCTCCGAGGACTCCCACTGCCTGCTGTGCTCGCTCTATTTCCGCCGCGCCCTGAAGGCGCACGGCGTCAATCCGGACGAATACGTTCCGACCGAAGACGAGGCCGCGCTCATCGAGATCGCGCACCGCATCGCGGCCGCGCCGGACGCGCACCGCGCACCGCCGCCGAAGGCGCTGAAGACCATCGAGGACAAGTACGGCGTCGAGACGGTTGTCGCGCTCGTCTCCTACGGCTCGGCGATGCTCGCCACCAATCGCCTCAACACGACGCTGGGGATCCCCCTCGACGACGACCTGCTTCCCACTCTCGCGGAGACGGAAGAAAAGGTCGCCGCCAGCGCCGCCTGACGGCGGCCGTACCCACCTCAACCTTCCGGCAGGTTCCAGACGCCCGGCATCTTCAGGCCGGGCCGGTCGAACCGGAAGGCGGAGATGTCGGCCGGCGTCGAGCCGTCCACCAGGAGCTCGGCAAGCGTCTTGCCGATCACCGAGGCGAACTTGAAGGCGTGGGTGGCGCCCACGGTGCAGACGCAGTTCGGATGGCCGGGGATGCGGTCGAGGACGAAATCGCCGTCCGGCGTGTGCGTCAGCAGGCAGGTCTTGGTGTAGAGCGTCGGCCCCGTCGCACGCGGGATGTGGTTTTCCAGGAAGCGCAGCACGTCCTGCTCGTTCCTGGCATCCGGCTCGAAGCTGCGCGTGTCCGGATCGGTCGGGCGGAAGCGATCCTTGGCGATCTTCACCCCCGGCGCGCCATAGACCGGGAAGCCGTAGTAGTTGTCGTGGATCATCCAGATCCAAACCGGGAAACGTTCCGGCGAAAACTCCTCCAGGTGCGGGCTGTCGACATAGGTGACCTGCTCGTGGGTGACGAGCAGCGGAATCTCGACGCCGAAATGCGTCAGCAGCCGGTTCGTCCACGGACCCGCCGCGACGACGATCTTCTCGGCCGAGACGGTGCGGCCACCAGCCGTGATCTCGTAGCCGCCATTGAGCTGCCGGATGGCGGTCACCGGCATGTTGTCCACCAGCGTGGCGCCGTTCTGCCGCGCGAGACGACGGTGAACGTCATTCGCCTTGATCGCACCGACCAGCCCGCCGTCCGGCTGATAGACCGCGTGAATGTCGTCCTCGAAGCGGAACTGCGGGAACCGCCGCCGGATTTCCCCCGCCTCCAGGATCTCGAACGTCACGCCGCAGGCGGCCATGCTATCGTTGTAGTCCGACTCCTTGAGGGTCGTTACCTGCGGCCAGAAGTTGAGCTCGCCCGTCTTCACCACGACCTGCTCGCCAGATTCGGCCTCGACTACGTCCCAGGCCTGGTAGGCCTGCTGGGCGAAACGGACGTAAGGAACGGTGTGGTAGGTCAGACGGATGATGCGCGAATGGTCCTGCGACTCGCCGCGTACGTGCCCCATCTCGAATTGTTCGATGCCGAGCACGTCCGCGCCCGCCGTCCGTGACAGCCAGTAGCAGGCAGCGCTCCCAAGTCCTCCCAGACCGAGGACGACATAGGTGTAGCTATCTTTCATGAACTCGCCTTCCGGACCTCGCAGCGCGACCCTGCCGCGCAACGCAAGTTCCAATCCCACGATGCCGCGTTGCACAAGTTCCAAATATCACAACAATGCTCCGATATACGATACAATTTGCCTTTCCTTTTGACTCGGTGCAGATAAGGTTCGAACCACTGAATGCGCGTCCGACCCCGCACCTCGGTGCAGGGCCGTCCGATTGCGCGTTCAGACGTGGATGACCGCCGCAAGCAGTCATCCGACGTCGATCCGAAGGAGCGTTTCCGTCCATGAGTCTTGAGTCCAAGCGCTATCGCCTCGGTGTCGACATCGGCGGCACGTTCACCGATGTGCTGCTGATGGAGGAGACCAGTGGCAGGCTCGTGGCGCTGAAGGTCCCCTCCAACCGGCAAAATCCCGAAGACGCCATCATCGCCGGCCTTGAGCAGCTCGACAGCCGCCATGGCGTCGCAACCGGGGACATCGCCTACTTTTCCCACGGCACCACGCTCGGCGTGAACACGCTGCTGGAACGCGACGGCGCCGAGGTCGGCCTCCTGACCACGAAGGGATTTCGTGACATCCTCGAGCTTCGCCGGTTGCGCCTGCCCAAGGCCAACGACCTCTTCTTCCCGCGCCCGCGCGCCCTCGCGCCGCGCCGCCGCGTCGCCGAAGTCAATGAGCGCATGGCGCAGAACGGCGACGTCGTCACCCCGATCGACCGCGACGACGTTCTGGAGGCAGCCCGCCATCTGATCGCGCAGGGCGCGGACAACATCGCCATCTGTTTCCTTCACTCCTACCGCTATCCGCAGCACGAGCGGCAGGCGAAGGACTGGATCCTCGAGGAGTTCCCGGACCTTTACGTCATCGCCTCCTCGGAGCTCTGGCCGCAGCAGCGCGAATACGAGCGCTGCCTGGTGAGCGTCATCAACGGCTACATCGGCGCGCGCATGCGCACCTATTTCGATACGCTGGAGAAGAAGACCGCGAAGGCCGGCATGACCTGCCGCATCTTCTCCACCAAGTCGAACGGCGGCGTGATGGGCCTGGAGGCTGCGGGCGAGCGGCCAGTCGAGACGCTGCTCTCGGGCCCGGCCTCCGGCGTCATCGGCGCGGCCTTCATCGGCCGCATGATCGGCGACGAGAAGCTGATCACGCTCGACATGGGCGGCACCAGCGTCGACATCGCCGTCGTCAACGGTGAGATTCCCTATTCCAACGAGAACACCGTCGGCGACTTCCCCGTGCTGCTGCCGGCGGTCGACGTGTCGGCCATCGGCGCGGGCGGCGGCTCGGTCGCCTGGCTGGACGCGGAAGGCGTTCTGAAGGTTGGCCCGCGCAGCGCCGGCGCCCGTCCGGGTCCCGCCTGCTACGGCCGCGGCGGCACCGAGCCGACGGTCACCGACGCTTATGCGGTGCTCGGCATCATGGCGCCGAGCGGCCTGCTCGGCGGCGAGATGAAGCTCGACATCGACAAGGCACGCACCGCGCTCGCCACGATCGGCGACCGGCTCGGCCTGACGCCTGAACAGACCGCCGATGCGATCCTGCAGGTCGCGACCGCGAACATCTACGCCGAGCTCATCCCGCAACTCGCGCGTCGGGGCATCGACGCCCAGGAATTCTCGCTGCTGGCCTATGGCGCGGCCGGACCGACCCACGTCTTCATGCTGGCCCGCGAACTCAACATGCGACGCGTTCTGGTGCCGCCGACACCGGGCCTGCTGTGCGCCCTCGGCTGCCTGGTCGCCGATCTGCGGGCAGACTTCGTGCGTAGCCTCTGGCAGGACGCACGCGAGCTTTCCGACGACACGCTGGTCGACACTTATGCCGCGCTGGAAGCCGACGCGCGCGGCTGGCTGGAGCGCCAGCAGGTCGACGTCAGCAAGACCTATCTCATCCGCTCGGCCGACATCTGCTATGTCGGCCAGTCCTTCGAGCTCAACGTCGTCTTCCCCGACGAGCCGCTTTCGGTCGAGGCGCTGCAGCGCTGGTTCCACGACCAGTACGAACGCGTCTACGGCTTCGCCGACCGCAGCAATCCGATCCGCATCCTCGAGGCGCGGGTGCAGATCGTCGGCGTGACGAAGAAGCCGGACTTCGAGGGGTTGCGCCCGTTCGCCACCGTCAGCGACACGCCGGTCGGCACGCGGACGATCTACGAGCAGGGCAAGACGGTTGAGGGCGCCGTGATCCAGCGTTCATCGCTGAAGCCCGGCGACAGCTTCCGCGGCCCGGCTGTCGTCGAGCAGTACGACACCACCGTCTATGTCCCGGAAGGCTTCGAGGTGACCGTGGACAATTGGTACAACCTGGTCGGGGAGCGCCGGTCATGATCACGGACAAGATTGGCCTCGAGATTCTCGGCAATCGCTTCCAGGCGATCGTCGACGAGATGGCACAGGCGCTGTTCCGCACGGCGCACACGGTCTTCATCAAGGAGACGCAGGACTACGGCGCGGTGCTGGTCAGCCCCGGCGGCGAGGTCTTCGCGGCTTCCCGCCGCTACGGCGTGCTGATGATGGTCGGCATGCCGATGGACGACGCCGTCAAGGCGATGGGCGACGACGTCCGCGAGGGCGACATCTTCATCACCAACGACCCCGAGGCCACCCGGGGCATGTGCACGCATCTCAACGACGTGTTCCTGTGGAAGCCGATTTTCCACGAGGGCAAGCTGATCTGCTACGCGTGGACCTTCGTCCACATGTCGGACGTCGGCGGCCGCGTGTCGGGCTCCATCGCGCCGTCCAGCCACGAGATCTACCAGGAAGGCATTCGCGTGCCGCCTCAGAAGCTGTTCCGCGAGGGCGTGCTCGATGAGACCTTCCTGAAGATGTTCCTCATCAACACCCGCACCGGCGACCAGAACTGGGGCGACATGAAGGCCTGCATCGCCGGCCTGACGACCGCCGAGCGCCGGATGAAGGAACTGCTCGGGCGCTTCGGCTCGGAGAAGATCAGCCAGGGCATCGTCGACGTCTTGGACTATGCCGAAACCCAGGCGCGCCGCGTAATCTCCACCGTGCCGGAAGGGGTCTACCACTTCAGCGACTTCATCGAGGCCGACATGGTCGGCCAGGGCCTGCTGCGGGTGAACCTCAAGCTGACGATCGCCGGCGGCGAGATGCACATGGACTTCACAGGCACCGCCCCTCAGGTGCGCGCCGCGCTGAACCTGCCGAGCTTCTCCAAGACCGGCCACTGGATGCTGATCACCGGCGTGGTCAACTGGCTCTGCACCCGAGAGCCGAACATCGCCTACAATGCCGGCCTCGTGCGGCCGATGAAGATCCACATCCCCAAGGGAACGATCATCAATCCCGAGTCGGGCGCGGCCTATGGCGGGCGCTACTCCACTTCGCACAAGGTCTGCGACGTCATCATCGGGGCGCTGTCACAGGCCGTCCCGGACCAGTTGCCGGCGACCGACTCCGGCCAGGGTTCCATCCTGCTCGTCTCCGTGCCCGACATGGTCACCGGCGATACCCGCGTGAGCGTCATCCAGCCGCTGGTCGGCGGTTCGGGCGGCCGTCCTGTTGACGACGGTGTCGACGGCACCATGGTCATCCTGAACTTCCTGAAGAACGTCCCGACCGAGCTGCTCGAGCACGAGATGCCGGAGCTGCTGATCCGCCGATACTCGTTGCGCGAGGATTCTGGCGGCGCCGGCCGCTATCGTGGCGGCACGGGCTCGATCGTGGAGTTCGAGACGCACGCGCCGTTCACCACGATCACGGCGCGTAACATGGAGCGCTACCTGTTCCCTCCGGCCGGCCGCAAGGGCGGCACGCCGGGCACGACCGGCTTCACGATCCTCAACCCCGACACCGACAACCCGCGCGACATCGGCAAGATCGACATCCTCGAGATGGATGCCGGCGACGTGCTCAGGCTCGGGACGCAGGGCGGTGGCGGCTACGGCGACCCGCTGGAACGGCCGGCTACGACCGTCTGGGAAGACGTGCTCGACGAATACATCTCGCTGGAAACGGCGCGCGAGAAGTATGGCGTCATCGGCACGCTCGATGGCGGACTTGACCTGGCGGCCACCGAGGCTCGCCGCGCCGAGATGCGCGCGACGCGCGGGCCACTGAAGGAGTTCGATTTCGGGCCGGTGCGCGAAGCCTATCACGAGCGCTGGCCGGCAGCCCTGCATGACGCCATCAGCGCCGCGACGCAGGACATGCCCCGCGTGCAGCGCCAAACCTCCTACCGGGCGCTCTACCTCGAGATCGAGCGCCGACTCGATGCCGGCGAGACGGTCAGACCCGAGGATGTTCCCGCCATCCTGGCGTCGCTGCGCACGAGCGGCCGCGGCGCCCGGAAGATGGCCGGCGCTGCGTGAAACTAATCCGGCTCTGCGAACGTTGTGGCTTGTGAGGGAAAGGCACGAGGATGAGTGACTGGCTGGTCACGACCGAATGGCTCGCCGAGCATCTCGGCGACCCGGGCCTCGTCTTGCTCGACTGCTCCTGGTACCTGCCGGAAGCGGGCAAGCACGCGCTCGACGATTTCCGCCGAAGCCACATCCCCGGTGCCCGCTTCATCGATCTCGGCGTCGTCTCTGACCCGGATTCGCCCTACGTGAACATGCTGCCCTCGGCCGACCTTTGGTCGCGGGAGGTCGGACGTCTTGGCATAGACAACGACACCACCGTCATCGTCTACGACGCCGGGTACGTCTCGGCGCGTCTGTGGTGGATGTTCCGCGTCTTCGGGCATGAGAAGGTTCGCATCCTCGACGGCGGGTTCCGCAAGTGGGTGGCCGAGGGGCGACCGACTGAAGAGGGTGACGCCGCACCTGTCGAGGCGAAGCCCTTCCGGGCCGAACTTCAGCCGGGCAAGGTCGCGACGCTCGACGATGTTCGCGCCGCCCTGGAGAACAACGCGACTGTGGTTGATGCCCGGACCGCCGCCCGCTTCGACGGCACGGAAGGCTCCGGTTATCCGGGCGTCGCCAGCGGCCACATGCCCAATGCCATCAACACGCCGTGGGCGAAGTTCTTCGACCCTGCCCGGAACTACGCGTTCGTGACCGCCGAGGAGGCGGCGAAGGTGTTCGATGAGGCCGGCGCCGACGTGAGCGGGCCGGTGATCACCACCTGCGGCTCCGGCGTCACTGCCGCGATTCTCGGCTTCATGATCGAACGCAACGGCAACGCACAGTGGAGGCTCTATGACGGGTCCTGGCACGAATGGGGCCAGCGACCGGACACGCCAAAGCGCGTGAAGAAGGTTTGACGGCGTCAGCCCGACAATGAGCGGGTCTGGCACGTCCTGGAATGCCCTGCGGCTGCGCGAGGTCGAAAATGACGCGGCGCTGCCGAAAAGGGTGGATGTGGTGGTCGTGGGCGCCGGCGTCGTCGGCGCCTCGGCGGCATGGAATCTTGCGAAGCGCGGCCTTTCAATCGCGCTGTGCGAGAAGGGGGCGATTGCTTGCGAGCAATCCGGCCGGAATTGGGGCTGGTGCAGGAATACCCTGCGCCATCCGGCCGAGATCCCTCTCATGCAGCGGGCCATGCGTGACTGGCGTGACCCCGCGGCGTTCGGCGCGCTGGACACTGGCTTTCGCACCACCGGCATCCTCTATTTCACCGGTCGCAACCGCGACGACGCCGCCGGCTACCAGGTGTGGCTGGATTCGGTGAAGGACCACGGCCTCGACAGTCGGATGGTCACGCCCGCGGAAGCGGCCGGTCTCGTTCCTGGCGCCGCGAACCCGTCCGAGGGCGGGCTCTACACGGCCTCGGACGGCTGCGCCGAACCGGAGAAGGCGACCGCCGCGATCGCCGAGGCGGCGCGGGCCGCCGGCGCCACCTTGCACACGAACTGCGCCGTCCGCAGCATCGACATGCAGGGCGGTCGCGTCAGTGGCGTCGTCACCGAACGCGGCCGCATCGCGTGCAGCGCCGTACTGCTCGCGGCCGGCATCTGGTCGCGGCTGTTCGCCGGCAATCTTGGCATCGACCTGCCGCAGCTCAAGGTGATGGGCTCGGTGATGCGCACCCATCCCCTCCCCGGCGGTCCCGAGGTCTCGGTCGCCGGCCGGCGCTTCGGCTGGCGCAAGCGCGAGGACGGCGGCTACATCGTCTCACAGGCCGACGCGACGATCTTCGACATCGTTCCGGACAGTTTCCGGCTGCTCGGCGACTTCCGCCCAATGATCGCCACCGGCCTGCGCACCTTGCGGCTGCGCATCGGCCGCCGCTTCATCGAGGAAGCCCGCCTGCCGCGGCGCTGGTCGCCGGACGAGATCACGCCCTTCGAGCAGGTGCGCATCGCCGATCCCGAACCGGCCGACTGGGTGCTCACACAGGCAGCAAGAAACGTGGCTGAGGCTTACCCATTCTTCAAGGGCATGCAGATCGCCGGGAGATGGGGCGGGCTGATCGACGTGATGCCCGACGCTCTGCCAGTTATCGGCCCCGTCGAGGCCGTCCCCGGCCTGTTCATGGCGACCGGCTTCTCCGGACACGGCTTCGGCATCGGCCCGGGCGGTGGGCGGCTCGCGGCCGAACTCGTCGCGGGCGACAACCCCTGCGTTGATCCCACTGCGTTCAGGCTCGAACGCTTTGCGCGTGCGCGCGGCCACAGGCAGGTAGCATGACGATCCTTGGATACGACCACGCCATCTATCTTGTCGCCGAGCCGGGCGGGCTGGAAACCGCGGCCCGCCGCTTCGAGGAACTGGGTTTCACCATCACCGACCGCGACGACGAGGGCAAGGAAAGCGCGGCGACGGCCCAGAAGCTGGTGTGCTTCGAGGACGGCTCCTACATCGAGATCCTTTCGATCCGAGACCCGCAGGCCCGCTCGCGCCACCGCTTCGCGCCTTTCTTTGTGCGCGGCGACGGCTGGGTGGACACCTCCGTCCATACGAACGACCTCGCAGGCGCGCGGGAGCGGCTCACCGCGGCCGGCCTGCCCTTTTCCGGACCGCACGCGCATGCGCGCCGGCTCCGTTCGGGCGAGCCGTGGGGCGTGTCGCTGATCCTGCCCGGCATCGGTGCCGGCCACCCTGCCCTGCCATTCGTGATCGAGGACACCCAAGGGCGAGACCTGCGCATCCCGCGACACGGCACCCACCAACCCAACGGCGTCACCGGAACGGCCGGTGTCTCGGTGTCAGTCCGCGATCTGGATGCCGTCCGGCCGGGCTTCGAGGCCCTGTTCGGGCCTGCCGTTCCCGTCGCCGCGCCCCTGCAGGACTGCGCCCGGGCGCTGCGCTATGCTGTCGCCCGGCAGTGGCTCGACGTGCTCGAGCGGCCCGAGGCGGACGAAGGCATGATCTCGTTGGCCCTGATGCGCCCCGGCGCGGAAGGCGTCACCTGGCTCGCCACGGGCCGTGAGGGGATCGCCCTCGTCGGAGCCTAAGCTTCGGCGATAATGCCGACAGCATGGAAGATTGACCGTTCAGGCATGGGTCCCGAACAGCCGTCCCTCGCTTCGCGACGGCGGCCTTCCGGGATGACGAAGCGGACATGTTCATCACCGGTCGCTGGCGTTGAGCCTGCGCCAACCTCTCCGCTTCGTCCTCCCGGAAGTCGGGGCGAGCATGGCTCGCCAGGACTGTCCGGGACCCATGCCTGAACATCGCAGGCGGTCAGGTCGGTATGCCTCCGCCGTCAGAGCGCGTTGAGCGCCTGCTCGAGATCGTCGAGGATGTCATCCACGTTCTCCAGCCCGACCGACAGGCGCAGCAGGCCGTCGGTGATGCCGTGCTTCGCCCGTTCCTCGGCGCTGTACACCGCATGGGTCATGCTGGCCGGATGCTGGATCAGGGTCTCGGTGTCGCCGAGGCTCACCGCGCGCGTGATCATGTTCAGCCGGTTCATCAGCGTCATGCCCATGTCGACGCCGCCGTCCAGCTCGAAGGCGACGAGGCCGCCGAAGGCAGACATCTGCCGCTTGGCGAGTTCGTGCTGCGGGAAGGTCTCGAGGCCCGGATAGGAGATGCTGGCGACCTTTGGGTGCGCTTCGAGCATGCGCGCGACGGCGAGCGCCGAGGCCGAGTGCCGCTCCAGCCTGAGTTCCAGCGTCTTGAGGCCACGCAGCATCAGGAAGCAGTTGAACGGCGACAGCGTCGCGCCGGTCATCCAGCGCAGGCCGGTCTGGCGCACCTGCTTCACCATGTCGGCAGTGCTGACGACGATGCCCGCCAAGAGGTCGCCGTGGCCGCCGAGATACTTCGTGCCCGAATGGATGACGATGTCCGCGCCGAATTCCAGGGGCCGCTGCAGCACCGGCGTGGCGAAGGTGTTGTCGACCACCGTCAGCGCACCGACCTTGCGGGCGATGCGCGCGATTTCGGCAATGTCGATGACCCGCAGGTTCGGGTTTGCCGGCGTCTCGAAGAATACGACCTTGGTTCGCTCCGTCACCTGCGCGGAAAGTGTCTCCGGCTGGGTGAAATCGGCGAGCTTCACCACCACGCCGAAGCGGGTCAGCGCCTGTGTGAAATAGGCGAAGGTGTTGCCGTAGACGGTGTGGTCGATCACCGCCTCGTCGCCGGGGTTGAGCAGGGTCAGCATCACGCTCGAGATGGCCCCCATGCCGGAGGCTGCGGTCATCGCCGCCTCGCCGCCTTCCAGGCTCGCCATCCGTTCCTCGAGGATGGTCTGCGTCGGGTTCTTGGTGCGTCCATAGATGTAGCCGGCACGCTCGCCCCGGAACATCTCCGATCCGGCCTCGGCGGTCTCGAAGGCGAAGGTCGAGGTCATGAAGATCGGCGGCGTCAGCGCGCCTTCGTGCTGCGACGGATCGTAGCCGAGATGGATGGCACGCGTGGAGAAGCCCTGGGGGCGGTTGCGTCTCGCGGGCCTGTTCATGGAAACGTCCTTCCTCTTGTGGGGCGGCGCCCGGGTCCTGGATCGCCTGGATCCGTCGCGATGCGCGACCGGACCGCTCGACGCAAGCCATATCACTTGCGGAAAGAGGCAGACTGCAAGGGCGTCGCTGGAGAAAGAGCTAGCATCCGCCTCTCAGAAGTGTCAACATACACAAAACTGTATCACTATTAGGAACAAAACCCTTCCCGCACGGCGCCGTCTGCTGCACACACGGCAGGGGCTCGATCCTCGACGTGAAAACCCGCCCAGGCTCCGACGCGAAGCAGAAGTCCAACATGAAGTATGATGTCGTCATCGTAGGAGCCGGACACAACGGCCTCGTCTGCGGAGCCTATCTCGCCAAGGCCGGCATGAAGGTTTGCGTGCTGGAGCGTCGCCCATTGGTAGGCGGCGCCTGCGCCACGGAAGAGGTGTGGCCGGGCTACCGGGTCAGCACGGCGGCCCACATGCTCGGGCTGTTGCAGCCGCGCGTCATCCTTGACCTGGAACTGCAGAAGTTCGGCTACGAAGTCCTGCAGACACCGCCGGTCGTTCAGCCCATCGAGGGCGCCGGGCCGATCGTTCTGTGGAAGGAGACGGACAGGCTGGCGAAGCAGTTCGCGCGCTTCTCGGCGAAGGACGCCGCCGCCTATCCTCGCTACGTCGAGCACCTGGCGCAGGTAGGGCCGATCTTCCGCCAGCTCATGTGGGAGATTCCCTTCGATCCGAGCGACCTCAGCCCGAAGAACCTCGTTGCCATGGCCAGGTTCGCCTGGCGCAACCGAGGTTTCGTCGGCCGCTTCCACGAAGTGACCGACCTGCTGACGATGAGCGCCTACGACTATCTGAGCCGCTGGTTCGAATCCGACGCCGTGATGGCCATTCTCGGCTACTACCCGGCGGGGGGCTCGGGCCAGAGCGTAGGCTTCCGCACGGAGGGCACCGCCTACTTCCTGTTGCGCGGTCAGCTCCGCGAAAACAACACGGCGGCCGGGGGCACGGGCCTCGTGCGCGGCGGCATGGGAACGGTCAGCGAGGCCATCCGGCAGTCCGGCGCGCGCTTTGGCATGGAAACGCGGGTGAACGCGGAGGTCGCCCGCATCCTCGTCCGCAACGGTGTGGCCGAAGGCGTCGTGCTCGCCAATGGCGACCAGATCCTGGCAGATACGGTCATCGCGAACGCCGCGGCCAAGCATGCGCTGCTGGATCTCGTCGAACCGAGGGAACTGCCGTTCGAATATCGCAAGAAGCTGCGCGGCTTCGACGGACAGGCGACAGCCTTCAAGGTGCATCTCGCCGTGAAGGAACTGCCTCGCCTGGAAGGCATCGAGGAGTCGGGCTTCGGTGCGGGCGAGCCGTCCCAGGTCACCATTGCACCAAGCGTCGCCTGGCTGGAGCAGGCCTATGCCGACCTGCAGGCCGGCGTGCCCTCGCAGCGTCCATACCTGACGGTCCAGGCGCCGACAGTCGTCGATACGACCCTGGCGCCCAAGGGCCACCACATCCTCTCGATATATGGCGGCCACATCCCGTCGGGCCCAGGCGCCGACCATGGCGAGGCGACCAAGGACGCCGTGACCTCGCGCGTGATCGAGACGATACGGCGGTTCGCGTCGTCATGGTCGGGCGAGTACCTGCACCGCCACGTCATGCTCGCGGCCGACTACGAGGAACAGTTCGGATTGCCGGGCGGCAACCCGCACCACGCCGACCTGCGACTGAGCCAGCTCTTCTTCCGCCGGCCGGTTCCGGGCTTTGCCGACCATACGACGCCCGTTCGCAACCTGTTCCTGTGCAGCGCCTCCAACCATCCCGGCGGCGGGGTGACCGGCGTACCGGGCTACAACGCCGCGCAGGTCGTTCTCGCGAAACGCGGCCGCCGCTAGCCGACGTTTGCGCCGATGTGATTCGTCGGCGCACCCTCCTACGCTTCAAGCCTCCGTGGCGGCGAGGCGCGAAATCTCGCGCGTGACCCTCACTCGTTGAAGTCCAGATAGGGGTTGCAAGCCTTTGTCATCCGCCCGGCGCGCGGGCAAATGCCGGAGGACAGTTTCAAATATTGGAATTTCCGCCCGGCCGCGCTACAGCCTTAACAGGCCGGCGCGGATCGTGCGTTTGTTCCGGCCTTGGGGATGCGGAGGCCCTTTGGGCGTGAGCGCGGGAGCAAAGGGATGGAAACGACGGTCGTCAAAGGTCTAAGGGTGCTCGAGGCACTCGCCATGAGCCAGGGAGACCGTTCCCTGACCGACCTTGCCGCCGAGTGTGGCATGAGCAAGAGCAATGTCCATCGCCTGCTGCGCACGCTGGAAGAGTGCGGCTATGTGCGGCGCAACGCCGATACGCGCACCTACAAGGCATCGCTGCGGCTCTGGGAACTCGGCCTGCGTGTCTTCTCCCGCCTCGACCTCAGGGCCTATGCCCGCCCTCACCTAGTCGAACTGGCGGAAGCCACCGAGGAGACCACGCATCTTTCCGTCTTCGACGGTGAGGCAGTTCTCTATCTCGACAAGGTCGACGGCATCCACGCGGTGCGCACCTACGTCAATGTGGGGGATCGCGCCCCCGCCTACTGCTCGTCCACCGGCAAGGCGATGCTGGCCTATCTTCCGGACGAGGTCGTCGAGCGGGTCAGCAAGAACCTGAAGCGGTTCACCGACAACACGGTGCGCACGCCGGCCCAGTTGCGGGCCGATCTCGCCCGCATCCGCGAGCGCGGCTACTCCGAAACCTCAGGCGAGTATCGCGCCGGCGTACTCGGCTATTCCGCGGCGATACGGAGCCCGTCTGGCGAGGTGATCGGGGCCATCGGCGTCGCAGGGCCGGAGGAGCGCATGCGCCAGCGCGACGTTTCCAAGACGATCGAGGCGGTGCTCAAAGCCGGCCACAGGATCGAGACCGACCTCGGTTTCCATGCCACCGGCACGTCGCAAGCCGCCCCCCAGCCTGCCGCCCGCAAGTCGAGCGGCAAGGACCGACGGCAGGCGGCCGCCGCCGACTAGGGCGAAGCGGCCGTCGCGGGACCAGGTAGTCCTCAGACCTTGGAAAGTTTCCGCTCGGGGTCGAAGAACGGCATCGGCGAGACCGTCCCGGTCAGCTTGCGGTCTCCCGCAGTAATCTCGACCGTGGTGCCGTGCGTGGTGGCCGGTGTGTCGAGGAAGGCGATCGCCAGCGCATGGCCGAACTGCGGCGACAGCGTCGCCGAGGTAATGAAGCCGACATCACGACCATCGATGTTGACACGATCGCCGTCGACGGGCGCATCGGTGCCCACGATCTTGAGCCCCGCCAGCTGTCTTGCCGGCACGCTCTTCTTGGCCGCGATCAGCAGGTCCTTAGCGCGATAGTGCCCCTTGGTCTCATTCACCATCCAGCCGAGGCCGATCTCAACGGGATTGTGCTGCCAGTCGAAGTCCTGGCCGAAATTGAGGATCGAGGCCTCCATCCGGCGCAGGTTCAGCGCCTTGCTGCCGGCGAGCTTCACGCCCTGCGGACGCGTGTGGTCCCATAGGTCGGCGAACATCTTCGCCCCGTGCTCGACGGGAACGTAGATGTCGTAGCCGAGCTCGGCCGTGTAACCGGTGCGGGAGATGACCACCGGCACGCCGCAGACCTCCGCTTCCACCGACCAGTAGAACGGCACCTTCGAAAGGTCGGCCGTGCAGACCTGCTGCAGGATCTCGCGCGACTTCGGCCCCTGGAGCGACGCGACATGGATTGTGTCGAGGTGGCTCTTGATCGTCACGCGCTTGCCGACGGCGTTCGTGTAGATCCACAGCTCGGACTCGCCGGGACCGCCGACCCACCAGAACTTCTCGGCCGAGAAGCGGATCAGCACTGCGTCCTCGACGATGCCGCCGTGGTCGTAGCACATGACCACGTAGTAGCACTGGCCGTCCTTCATCCGCGTCAGGTCGCGCGGCACGAGGCTGTCCAGCAGAGGCAGGGCGTCAGGGCCGGTCACCTCGATGACTTCCTCGCCGGTGACGTCCCAAAGTCCGGCGATGTTGCGGCACGCCCAATATTCCTCGACCGGGTCGGTGAAATAGTCGGGCTTGAGATAGGTGTTGTGCAGCTTGTAGTCGGTCGCGATCGCGCCGATGGTCGGGTAGAACGCCGTGCGCTTCAGACCGGAGCGCGAACGCATGCCGGTGCGCGCGTAGGGCGGCACTCCGGTCACGCTGGCGAATTCGGTACGCGCGAAGGGCGCGCTTCTCTTGGCTTCCATCGAGGTCTCCGATCAGGGGG